>ENA-OPYU01000025-OPYU01000025.1-human-gut-metagenome-genome-assembly--contig:-NODE-25-length-47926-cov-5.096446_pt1 | contig 47926 bp, 38 predicted proteins | sample MGYA00242637_ERZ504482 | MGnify/ENA primary metagenome ERZ504482 (study PRJEB26092, sample SAMD00036237) | human gut metagenome | host: Homo sapiens | study: EMG produced TPA metagenomics assembly of... | reverse complement strand
CCAAAGGTATCAAATTGCCCGTTGATAGTGCTTACAAAAGCCCCCACATCAAATATATGTGTACCGATGCCATAACCCAACTCGATATATGGATTAAGATGTGGCATGAACAGGATACCACCATACAAGCGCTCCTGCTGGACTAACCCCAGCCAACGGTTTAAGGGTTTCAAGAGAATAAAGGGAGACTCATAAGTGAAATTCCCCCGCCAGTACTGACGTGAGGAGTTATACCAACGTCCGTCCAACAATTGGAAAGTGCCACCAATATCATCATTCCATCCTTCGGGAAGATTACGACGGGCAAAGTTGGCAAAATCCACGAAATACATATCTTCCTGCTTGGTAAACATTCCCCCCCCAATGCGATAACCGATACTTCGGATTCCGCTTAGCTTCAAGTTTTGCTGTATATCAAACTCCCAACGTTCATGAGCACCCGTACTCTTGAATACACCTTTAATACCCCGTTCATAATCCAGCATAAAAGTAGGCATACTGGAACCTACATTCATCTTCCGGCGACCGTTCATGTAATAATACATACCAGGAGTCCATTCAATACGTATACGAGGTGCAAAACTATTGTATTCTGATCTGATACCTCGCAATGCCGCCCAATCCTTATCAGGCAACGGCTTTTCAAGAATGACTTTCGAATTATTTATCAGATACCTCCAATGTACGGAAACACCTGCTTTAACAAACAAGCCATTCACTATTTCTATATTATGGAACAGATTGAGATACACATCCTTAAAATAATCCAACTCCAATTGGTCAAAATTAAAGGTACTATCGGGCAATTGCTTTAGCTGATCCAATACGACACTACTATATATGCGGTTACCGTTACCTACACTAACCTCAAAACTAGCCTGCTTTTCCGGCCAATATTGCCAATCGGCATCCGCTTTCACATAAAGTTCCTTATGTGTAAAATTATAACCTATCTGCGGACTGATTCTAAGTACACGCCCATCATGAAAAAGCCGACTGTATTTAAACTTCTGCTTATATGAAAAACCCCTGCTGTGACTATAATCCAACAACACCGGATTAATAAGTGGAGAACAACGCACACTCCCCATGCTGGACAAATTCACATTGTAACTACTGATAAGCATATCACCCAACTCTCCCCAAAACTCCAAATGTTCATTCTTCTTCTTTTTCGGTACGCGTAAAAGCGTATCTTGACGTAAAGCATAACTTCTGTACAAAGAATCTTCCAAAGCGGACAACGGAATGGGACGCAGTTCATTGAACTTTTCCTTATCTGTTATCAGCTGTTCCGAATCACAAGTCAGCTTGTAGGATTCCGTCAGATCATGGTGATGCTTCTTTTGAGATTTACGCCGGGCGGCTCCTTCATAAAATTTAATCTCATTGTACTTCAACCAGGCTCCTATATCCATTTCCAGATGGTTACCTAGAAACTTAAAAACAAGATTCAAATCAAACTGCACCGGCAGAAACTCCACATCGCCCTCCTCCCCCATCTTGACACGAACTTTGAAGCGGATCACATCATAAACGCCCTCAATATAAAGTTCACGAATAGTCCATATCTGATCACTAACCCACATATATCCACTGACCAATTGCGTACCACGGAATTTGGGAATAATGAGTATTTTATACCGCTGGCAGTCGGAAGAACCAGCTATAGAATCCAATAAATAATGATAATATCTGCTAGATTTCTTATCCAACGGAGAAAGAAGTTTATCGGACATCAATGAAGAAGAATAGATATTCATGTTCAAATAATCCATCACATCCGTTATCTGTCCCCTGTTACGTGGAAATGTAGTAGATACCGCCTTTATCTTACGGTCGTATATATCAGGGGCCGTATAATGCAACTCACTAAGAGACTCCATAAGATAATCATTGATGTGTTTTTCGAAACGGAACATGGACGGTACATAGCGGATAAGGTGATTGCGCTTATGTACCTTCACTTTTCCTTTTATATATAAATCAGCCTTATACTCATCAATGATACGGGAATAGAACGGCGAAAACTGGAAAATACACTGAAGAATGGAATCAGACACCACCGGCTTGTCGGGCATATCAACCTTTTCCCTCTTAGCCTGAACAGCTAAAGGTAACAAAAGACAAAATATAATCAGTCTGACAATCCGTATATAGTGCATCAATGTACTTTCTTTTCATCATTTGAAGAGCAAATATAAACAAAAACCAACAGGCTGATGCATGATAATACTTAATTAACATCCTTAACAGAAATGAAAAATGATTAGCGATATAGCGAATTATTAATCAAAAGCAGTATTTTTGCAGCCAACAACCAGTAAAAGAAAGACAACATGTCCAAAATGAGATTTTTTGCTCTACAGGAGTTAGCCAACAGACGCCCGTTAAAGTTGACTACCCCTCTGAAAAGTTAGCTGATTATTACGGTCAACCACGTAATTCGACCGTAAAAAAATGCAGGAATATCTGCCTAGTGAGGCTTATAAAGCAGTAATAAACGCAATTGAGAAAGGTACCCCTATCAATCGTGAAATGGCCGACATGATAGCCAATGGCATGAAGAATTGGGCAAAGACCTTTAATGTTACCCACTACACTCATTGGTTCCAGCCTCTGACTGACGGAACTGCCGAAAAGCACGACGGCTTTATTGAATTCGGTGATGACGGTAATGTTATAGAACGCTTCTCGGGCAAACTGCTTATCCAACAAGAACCGGATGCGTCCAGTTTTCCCAACGGCGGTATCCGGAACACATTTGAAGCCCGAGGCTATACGGCATGGGATGTTTCTTCTCCGGCTTTCATTGTAGACAGCACACTTTGTATTCCTACTATCTTCATCTCTTATACAGGCGAAGCACTCGACTATAAAACTCCTTTATTGAAGGCATTAGGTGCTGTAGACAAAGCAGCAACTGAAGTTTGCAGAATGTTCGATCCAAACGTAAAACGCGTATTCGCCAATCTAGGTTGGGAACAAGAATACTTTTTAGTGGATACCGCACTATATAATGCACGTCCGGATCTTTGTCTGACCGGACGCACCTTAATGGGACACTCGTCTGCCAAGGACCAGCAGCTAGATGACCACTACTTCGGTTCCATCCCTCCACGTGTAACCAGCTTTATGAAAGAGTTGGAACTAGAATGTCACAAACTAGGAATTCCGGTAAAAACACGGCATAACGAAGTGGCTCCCAACCAATTTGAGCTAGCCCCTATTTTTGAAGATGTAAATCTAGCCAACGACCACAACCAGCTAGTAATGGACCTGATGAAGCGTATCGCTTCCAAACATAATTTTACTGTACTGCTCCACGAAAAACCATTCAAGGGAGTAAACGGATCGGGCAAACACAACAACTGGTCACTTTGTACAGACACAGGTATCAATTTGTTCTCTCCTGCCAAGACTGCGGAAGGAAATATGCTTTTCCTTACTTTCATAGTCAACGTACTGATGATGGTCTATAAAAACCAGGATTTACTACGTGCCTCTATTGTCAGTGCCGGAAACAGCCATCGCCTGGGAGCAAATGAAGCACCTCCCGCCATTCTGTCTATTTTCCTAGGACGTCATCTTTCCCATATGTTAGACGAAGTAGTGGCACGTCTGAATGACGCTGAACTGACCCCTGATGAAAAGAAAGCATTGCAATTGGGTATCGGGCGCATACCTGCCATATTGCAAGACAATACAGACCGTAACCGTACCTCTCCTTTTGCCTTCACCGGAAACCGTTTTGAATTCCGTGCCGCAGGTTCATCTGCTAACTGTGCCGCATCAATGATTGTTATCAATGCCGCTATGGCACACCAGTTGAATGAGTTCAAGACCCAGATAGATAAATTAGTAAACGGAGGGATGGAACAGGAAGAAGCTCTATACAAGGTATTAAAAGAAACCATTATCGCTTCACAAAACATCCGTTTTGAAGGTGACGGCTACTCGGAAGAATGGAAAGCAGAAGCCGCGCGACGCGGATTGACTAATATCTGCCATGTACCCGAAGCCATCCTGAAGTTCAACGATAAACAATCTCGTGCAGTACTGATAGGCGAAAAAATTATTCAATGAAAATGAATTGTTTTGCCGTATAGAAGTGGAACTGGAAAAGTTTACTAAAAAGGTCCAGATTGAAAGCCGTGTACTAGGCGACCTGGCCATCAATCATATTGTTCCCACAGCTGTAATTTATCAGAACAGACTATTAGAAAATCTTCGTGGTCTAAAAGAGATATTCTCCACCGAAGAATATGAAAAACTGACCGAGGACCGGAAGAATTTGGTACGTGAAATTCAAAACCGCATACTTGCTATTAAAAAAGCCGTGCACAACATGACAGAAGCCCGAAAAGTAGCAAATCATTTGGGAAGCCAAGTAGAGAAAGCCTTCAGTTACGAGGAACAAGTGCGTCCATATTTGGAAGAAATCCGCGACCATATTGACCATTTGGAACTAGAAATAGACGATGAGATTTGGCCATTACCTAAATATCGTGAATTACTGTTCACCAAATAAAATTTCACACAAAAAAGAAAGGATAGGAGATAAAAACCTATCCTTTTGTTATTTTTTGAAGATAAATTAATAATATATCTTTCTTTTTTCTTCTGATTACTTCGTCCTTTTATTTTTTCTTCTTATATTTGTGCTCTATAACACGGTTTTATAGCACGTTTATGGTTAGAAAAGAATTATCAGAAACTGAGATTGCTGAAAGTATACCAGACTTATGGCAACCTTTAACACAGGAACAAAGAGAGTTCTTGGCTCAGAACTTTACGATACAAAAGTATAAAAAGAATGAGACGATATACTGCGAAGGAGAAACTCCGATGCACCTTATGTGTCTTCTTAGTGGAAAAGTAAAAATCTACAAAGAAGGTGTGGGAGGACGTAGCCAGATTATCCGCGTATTAAAGACGAAAGAATATTTCGCATACCGAGCCCTTTTTTGCCGAAGGGAACTTTGTGACAGCTGCTTCTGCTTTCGAACCTTGCACTATCTGCCTTATTCCCATGCCGGCCATTATGAAACTGATAAAACACAACTCAGAATTAGCTTTGTTCTTTATCCGCCAACTTTCTATCGATTTGGGAATTTCTGATGAAAGAACCGTAAATCTTACACAAAAACATATTCGTGGGCGATTGGCAGAATCTCTGTTATTTTTGAAAGATACTTATGGAGTAGAAGAAGATGAATCTACACTAAGCATTTACCTTTCACGAGAAGATTTGGCAAACTTATCAAATATGACTACTTCGAACGCAATCCGTACGCTTTCTAACTTTGCAACTGAAAAACTAATTACCATCGACGGTAGAAAAATTAAAATCATTGATGAAGAGAAACTGAAAAAAAATCAGCAAAATAGGATAAAATCTAATATCAATTCATACTTCACACACACAGGCGTCCGCTTTTTTCCATAACAGACGCCTGTTTTTTTCGCGACTTATAAAAAACCTTTTTCTGCACCATCTGTTATTAGAGAAACTAAAAACCAAAAAACTATGAGTAAAGGTAAATTATGGGGAATCATCCTCCTTATTTTATTTGTGCTGGGATTCGGTATCTGGCTTTATACCAGTTCTGACGTAAAAAAAGATGTAGACCAGGAAGGCGTAGGCGTGTTAGACGACATGACTATACCCGCTGTGGACTAAATAATAATAAACACTAACTTAAACTTTACATTATGGCTAAAGAATCTGTGAATATCCTGAAGGATAAAATTGACATTGTGGACTTGTTGGCTCAGCTGAATGCAGCTCTGTCTGAAGAATGGTTGGCTTTCTACCAGTATTGGGTAGGTTCGTTCGTAGTAGAAGGCGCTATGCGCGGTGATGTACAACGCGAGTTTCAAGAACATGCAGCCGAGGAATATAACCATGCAAAATTATTGGCCGACCGTATCATTGAATTGGAAGGTGTACCCGTACTTGACCCTAAACAATGGTTTGATTTAGCTCGCTGCAAATATGATGCGCCCGTAGATTTCGGTTCGGAAATCTTGTTGAAACAAAATGTAGAATCCGAACGTTGTGCCATCTACCGTTATCAGCAAATTGCCGAATTCACAAACGGAATTGACTTCACCACTTGTGATATTGCCAAACATATTATGGCAGAAGAAGAGGACCATGAACAAGATTTGCAAGATTACTTAAATGATATAGCCCGCATGAAGGCTTATATTCTAAAAAAACTAATCCACATCTGCTTCTATTCTTTCTTCTGTTTTAATGGAGAAAGAAAGGTAAGGCCGATTTCTACTGCAAGAACCGGCCTTATTTTATACTATTCATGCAAGTTGCCCCACAGTCCAAATAAAAATTAACCCATCTTACCTGTGAAGCCCCAACAAATAACATTTATAACACCTGACGGATTCTCACCAGTTTGGTCAATAACCCTTCCAATAAATCCAGTTTCAGCATATTCGCTCCGTCACTCTTAGCTACAGAAGGGTCTTCATGGGTTTCCATAAACAAACCGTCCACTCCTACCGCTATGCCAGCCTTGGCTACCGTTTCAATAAGCTGCGGCATACCACCTGTCACACCAGCAGTTTGATTAGGCTGTTGCAGAGAATGTGTCACATCCAGAATCACAGGAAAACCTAAAGTCTGCATTTCCGGAATACCCCGATAATCTACAATCAGATCCTGATACCCGAAAGTCGTTCCTCGTTCAGTCAGCATAACCTGATCATTACCCGCCTCCACCACTTTGTCAGCAGCAAAACGCATGGCACCAGGTGATAAAAATTGTCCTTTCTTGATGTTGACAATCTTTCCGGTATGGGCTGCCGCCACCAGCAAATCAGTCTGGCGACAAAGAAAGGCAGGAATCTGCAACACATCCACATACTCAGCGGCCATAGCAGCTTCTCCAGCACTATGAATATCGGTTACTATAGGAATATCAAAAGTTTCCCGTATTTTACGAAGTACTTTCAAAGCCTTTTCATCACCTATTCCTGTAAACGAATCCAAACGGGAACGGTTAGCCTTACGATAAGACCCTTTAAACACATAGGGAATACCCAGCTTATCTGTTATTTTCACAATACGATCTGCTATTCGGAGAGCCATTTCCTCTCCTTCGATCACACAAGGACCAGCCAATAAAAAAGAAATTATCTGTCTTTCTTAAATCTGAAATTGTCATTATCTTACGTCTATTCGTTGAGATATCTACTCTGCTTTTACTCTTAAAACAAGAAATGGATATCTATATTTTTTAATTAGGGATAATCAAAGTTATAGCTTCAGGCTGGATCGTAATTTCCAAAGGGAAATGGCGGTCTAAAATACGCCCGTCCAAACTGACAGAAGCATTCTGCGCACGTAGTACATTTTACTTTCCGTGTACGATAGGGTTTCACCAGTTTTATGACTTTAGAATACGTCCCTGTAACAGCATCCACATACCCGAGAAAAGTTGAATTAACTCCGGACGATAAATGACCGACACATCCAACCAGCCATTATAAGGAACTGCACTAGGTGTCAAACCGTATCCACGGGCACTTCCCACACATACCGTCATGATACGTCCACGAATATGTTCGCCGTTGATACAAAGATGCGTGCGGTACAATTTACGTTCAAACAGCAACAGGAACATGGAAGCGACAAAAGACAACTCACGTATTCCCCAAAAACGGCGGGTACCATCTGAGATCTGTACAATACGCGCACCTAAACCTATATATATGGCATTCAGGAAATAGCGGGAAGTATGTTTCTCTCCATCAAAATAATTACAACGCCCCACATCAATTTTCCTCAGACGACGATTTATAATCCAATCTACCGCCGCTTTATAATTATCCTCATCCAACCCCCAATATTTGGCAAAATCATTACCAATGCCATTAGGAATGATTCCGAAAGCGATATTTGTCTTATCCTCCACCATAGAAGTCATAATACCATTAATAGCATCATTGATCGCCCCGTCTCCACCTACAATCACAATAGTTCGATAACCATTATTAGCCAAGGTACGGGCGAGTCGTTCCACCGACCCAAAACCTTCGGACTGTACGTAGTCAAAAACCACCTTACGGTTTTCCATATAGCTACGTATCTCATTCCAACGCTTCTGAGTCTTACGGCTTCCGGCTTTCGGATTATAAATAATCCCCCATCTGTTTGGTTCTACAGCCATAACATTTAGTTTTTAGTGTGTAACAAATTAATGATTTTTTCCACCTTATCTTCCATAGGCAGGCAAGCATCCAGCCAATGTATAGTGACCCCTCGCCGTTCCATGCCCCGGAACCAGGTCATCTGCCGCTTGGCAAATTGATGGATAGCTATTTCCAATTGATGAAACATTTCATTGAAAGAAAGTTCACCCAAAACATATAAAGTCAAATACTTATATTCCAATCCGTAATAAATCAAATCCTCGGAAGAAATACCACTATCCAACAAAGCCCTTACTTCGTTTACCATCCCTTCATCCAAACGCTGCTTCAAACGGTGGGATATTTTTTCACGACGTAACTCACGGGCTATATCCACTCCAATGATCAAACTATGAATTTGCGGAAACTCACGGCATTCCGCTGATTGGTGCTTGTAATACTCTTCTATTTCAATGGCCCGGATAGCTCGTTTTACAGTATCTACGTCCGTAGAGTTATGAAGTTTCTTGTAAGTTGACAACAACCGGGTGAGTTCCGCTAATGATTTACCCGCTAATGAGTCCCTAAGTTTAGGATTCTCTGGAACAGGAAGCAGCCTATATCCTTTCAGCACGGATTCAAGATACATCCCCGTACCTCCGCATAATATAGGAATTTTTTCCTTCCATCTCACTTGGTCATAGGCATTCAAAAAATCACGTTGAAATTCAAATACATTATATTTGTATCCGGGGTCTACAATGTCTATCAGATGGTAAGGAATTTGCTGTCCATTCACGATATAGTCTTCCAAATCTTTTCCCGTACCTAAATCCATCCGGCGATATACCTGCCGGCTATCTCCACTGATAATTTCGGTATCCAACTTGTAAGCTAAAGCCGCTGCCAAAGGAGTCTTTCCTGAAGCGGTAGGTCCTAATATCGTTATCAAATCGTACTTTTCCATCCTAAGTTTTTGTAACAGTCGCACAAAGATAACGAAAATGTGCAACTTACCACGCAAAACTACATAAAAAAACGCCGCCTGAATTACTTCAGACGGCTTTCACTATATGGTTTTTAACTGATTAGCAGTTTACAGAAGCCATGTGAGCAATCAAATCCAATACTTTGTTAGAGTAACCGATTTCGTTGTCATACCAAGAAACCACCTTAACAAAAGTATCAGTCAAAGCGATACCAGCTTTAGCGTCGAAAATAGAAGTACGAGTGTCACCCAAGAAGTCAGAAGAAACAACTGCATCTTCAGTGTAACCCAAAACACCAGCCAATTCACCTTCAGAAGCTTCTTTCATAGCTGCACAGATTTCAGCGTATGTAGCCGGTTTAGCCAAGTTAACTGTCAAGTCAACTACAGAAACATCCAAAGTCGGAACACGCATTGACATACCAGTCAATTTACCGTTCAATTCAGGAATAACTTTACCTACAGCTTTAGCAGCACCAGTAGATGAAGGGATAATGTTGCCAGAAGCAGCACGACCACCTCTCCAGTCTTTCATAGAAGGACCGTCAACTGTTTTCTGAGTAGCTGTTGTAGAGTGAACTGTAGTCATCAAACCGTCAGTGATACCCCCATTTTGTCATTCAATACCTTAGCGATAGGAGCCAAAACAGTTAGTAGTACAAGAAGCATTAGAAACGAACTGAGTACCTTTAACATAAGTCTTTTCGTTTACACCGCAAACGAACATCGGAGTATCATCTTTAGAAGGAGCTGACATAACTACATATTTAGCACCAGCTTCGATATGAGCCTGAGCTTTTTCTTTAGTCAAGAACAAACCAGTAGATTCAACTACGTATTCAGCACCGATTGCATCCCACTTCAAGTCAGCCGGATTTCTTTCAGCTGTTACGCGGATTGCATTGCCGTTCACGATCAATTTGCTATTTTCTACGTCAGCTTCGATAGTACCGTCAAATTGTCCGTGCATAGTGTCATACTTCAACATATATGCTAAGTAATCAACCGGGCAAAGGTCATTGATACCTACGATCTGAATATCGTTTCTTTTCTGAGCTGCACGGAATACAAAACGGCCGATACGACCAAATCCGTTAATACCTACTTTAATCATTTTGTTTAAATTTTAAAGGTTTTATAATATAGCTTTTAAACACTCTACGTTGGAATGTTGTTAAACGTTTAGTATTTATTTCCTAAACGCGGTGCAAAAATAAGAATTTGTTTTTTATATTCGCACATAAATTCATATTAAAATGAAAAAAAATGGGAAAAAGTAGCTTCTTGCAAGATTTTAAGGCGTTCGCAATGCGCGGAAACGTCATTGACATGGCAGTCGGTGTCATCATCGGTGGAGCCTTCGGTAAAATAGTATCTTCCATTGTGGCCGATGTCATCATGCCTCCCATCGGATTGCTGGTAGGTGGCGTGAACTTTACAGATTTGAAACTACAATTAAAGCCGGCCGAAGTAGTGGATGGAGTTGAAAAAGCTGCCGTAACGTTGAATTATGGCAACTTCCTACAAGCCACTTTCGACTTTATCATCATTGCTTTTTCTATATTCTTATTTATAAGATTACTTGCCAAACTGAATCGCAAGAAAGAAGAAGTCCCTGCTCCCGCTGCCCCGCCTGCCCCCAGCAAGGAGGAGGTATTACTTACAGAAATCCGTGATTTGTTGAAAGAACAAACTGACAAAAAATAAAATATTATTCACAAAAAAACGGACTGCCCCTCAAGCGCTTGTCGGACAGCCCGTGATCTACATACTAGCCGACATTTCCTAAACTTTCCAATCTTTTTTCGCATATTTTCCCACAAGGAAGCAGGAAGAACAAAGTTTTCCAATTCAATTATAAAAAGCCTCAACAGCATGACGGATTTTATTTTTCTGAGTATCTTTGCGGCACGAAATCATTTACATATCTTAATAATATATGCAAGAAAAGATCATTATTCTCGACTTCGGTTCACAAACCACACAGCTCATAGCCCGTCGCGTTCGCGAACTGAATACTTATTGCGAGATTGTGCCTTACAACAAATTTCCACACAATGATCCGTCCGTAATCGGCGTTATCCTTTCGGGAAGCCCCTTCTCTGTTTATGATGAAAGCGCCTTTAAAGTCGATTTGAGTGACATTCGCGGAAAGTATCCTATTTTGGGTATCTGCTATGGTGCACAGTTCATGTCTTATACGAACGGTGGAAAAGTAGAACCGGCCGGCACACGTGAATACGGACGTGCGCACCTTTCCACTTTCGACCAAGAAAACCCACTATTGAGGAACGTTCGTGAGCACTCACAAGTATGGATGAGCCACGGAGATACCATCACCGCCATTCCGGAGAATTTCAAAATTATCGCTTCAACAGATAAAGTAGCCATCGCTGCTTATCAAATAAAGGAAGAGAAAGTATGGGGAGTACAGTTCCACCCGGAAGTGTTCCACAGCGAAGACGGAACCCAGCTCCTGAAAAAATTTTGTAGTCAACATTTGCGGAGGGAAACAGGACTGGAGTGCTGCCTCCTTCATTGAAACGACTGTAGCCGAACTGAAAGCGCAACTGGGAAATGACAAAGTAGTATTGGGGCTGAGTGGCGGAGTAGACTCATCCGTAGCAGCCGTATTACTAAATAAAGCGATAGGCAAGAATCTTACCTGCATTTTTGTAGATCACGGCATGCTGCGTAAGAACGAATTCAAAAATGTACTTCATGATTATGAATGTCTCGGACTGAATGTAATCGGAGTAGATGCCAGCCAAAAATTCTTCAGCGAACTGGCAGGTGTGGAAGAACCTGAAAAAAAGCGTAAGATTATCGGCAAAGGTTTTATTGACGTATTCGATGAAGAAGCTCATAAGATTAAAGATGTGAAATGGCTGGCACAAGGCACCATTTATCCTGACTGTATCGAGTCATTAAGCATCACCGGCACTGTAATCAAAAGTCATCACAACGTAGGTGGACTACCTGAAAAAATGAATTTGAAACTATGCGAGCCTCTGCGTCTGCTATTCAAGGATGAAGTACGCCACGTAGGTCGTGAACTAGGTATGCCGGAACATCTGATTACACGCCATCCATTCCCCGGACCAGGACTTGCGGTACGTATTTTAGGTGATATCACTCCCGAGAAAGTACGTATTCTGCAAGACGCCGATGATATCTATATCCAAGGATTGAGAGACTGGAAAGTGAAAGATTCGGATGGAAACGAAACATCCCTTTACCATCAAGTATGGCAGGCAGGCGTAATCTTGCTACCCGTACAAAGTGTGGGAGTAATGGGAGACGAACGTACATACGAACGTGCCGTTGCCCTGCGTGCCGTAACTAGTACGGATGCCATGACCGCCGACTGGGCTCATCTTCCTTATGAATTTATGGCTAAGGTTTCAAACGACATCATCAATAAGGTAAAAGGCGTAAACCGCGTATGCTATGACATCTCGTCCAAACCGCCTGCCACAATTGAGTGGGAATAATAGACAACCAACTAATAACTTAAAAACAACATAACGGAATGAAACAAGATATGATTGTTATCTTGGATTTGGGAAGTACCGAAAACACCGTGCTTGCCAGAGCCATTCGTGCTTTGGGTGTATATAGTGAAATTTACCCGCACGATATCACAGTCGCCGAGCTGAAAGCATTGCCCAATGTAAAGGGTGTCATTATCAATGGTGGCCCAAACCATGTGATTGACGGAGTGGATATTGACGTGCTTCCCGAGATTTACAAAGCAGGAGTTCCCGTAATGGCTGCCGGTCATGACAAAGCATGCTGCGAAGTGAAGCTCCCCCAACTGACGGATGATGTGGAAGCAATAAAGAATGCAGTGCAATCGTTTGTTTTTGATACTTGCAAGGCAGAGGCCAACTGGAATATGACAAACTTTGTCAATGACCAAATTGAATTGATCCGCCGCCAAGTAGGCGATAAGAAAGTTTTATTGGCGCTTTCCGGAGGTGTGGACAGTTCTGTAGTAGCAGCCCTGTTGCTAAAAGCCATCGGCAATAATTTGGTATGTGTACATGTGAACCATGGATTAATGCGCAAAGGTGAATCGGAAGCAGTGATTGAAGTTTTTAAAAATCAGTTGAACGCTAATTTAATTTACGTGGATGCTACAGACCGATTCCTGAGTAAACTAGAAAATGTAGCTGATCCGGAGCAGAAACGCAAGATTATCGGTGGTGAATTTATTCGTGTGTTCGAAGAAGAAGCCCGTAAGCTAAATGGAATCGACTTTTTGGGACAAGGTACAATTTATCCTGATATCGTAGAAAGTGGTACTAAAACAGCCAAAATGGTAAAATCCCATCACAATGTAGGTGGCTTACCCGAGGATTTACAGTTTGAATTAGTAGAACCTTTACGCCAGTTGTTCAAAGACGAAGTCCGTGCCTGCGGAGTGGAACTTGGTTTACCATACGATATGGTCTACCGTCAGCCGTTCCCCGGTCCTGGTTTGGGAGTGCGCTGTTTGGGGGCTATCACTCGTGACCGCCTGGAAACTGTTCGCGAATCGGACGCCATCTTGCGTGAAGAATTCCAACTGGCAGGCTTGGACAAGAAAGTATGGCAATATTTCACCGTAGTACCCGATTTCAAATCAGTAGGCGTGCGTGACAATGCCCGTTCATTTGACTGGCCTGTTATTATCCGAGCTGTCAACACCGTAGATGCTATGACAGCTACTATCGAACCGATAGACTGGTCCATTCTGATGAAAATTACCGACCGTATTCTAAAAGAAGTAAAGAATGTGAACCGCGTATGCTATGACCTGTCGCCCAAACCAAATGCTACCATTGAGTGGGAATAAGAAATGTATTTCAAACCATGTAAGATCCCGAAACTAAAAGTTTCGGGATCCTTTTTATATTCAGGCTCTTCACTTTGCCCAAAATGACACTAGGGCAAGAACCATAAAGCTTTTCGCTTCTTTTAATTTCTTCCGGTTCAATATTTGCATCCAAAGAATCAAAGCTCTATAATCTCCTCATTACAAATGGTCAGTTTGCCGACCCCGTTTTCTGTAACTACCCAAGAATTTTCAATGCCGACCGGTCCTACTCCCGGCAATACGATTTTAGGTTCAAGGGCAAACACCATTCCTTCCTCCAACTCCCTCCGAATACGCGGAGCCAACACTGGTGCCTCATTGATCTCCAACCCGATGCCGTGCCCTATAAAACGTGCCTGCTGGGACACCCCCATAAAACGATCGGCAAATCCAGCTTTCGTCACGATCTCAATGGCCGCATTATAAAGATCCTCGCATACCACACCAGGCGCTGTCATAGAAGCAACCTTATCCTGTACTTCAAGACAAACTTGATGAGCTGCATAAGCCTCATCATTTAATTTTCCAATGGAGAACACACGACTCATATCACACATATATCCGTAAAAGTTTCCCCCTATATCCACCATTACACTATACCCCTCTTTCAACAAAGTTCCATTCATTCCTCCGGGCAAAGACGGGTCCAATCCCTTACCACCTAAGGCAAAATCATAAGGCGAAGGAGTAGCTGCATTATCTCCGGCCAACACACTTCCCATAAATATCTCCATACTCTGACCAAATACTCTGAATATTCCCAGACAACCTTCCAGTCGCATCAGGCGTTCCACCTCAACAGATAGTTCACGATCAGTCATCCCCGGATGGTATACATCGGGAATCTTACTATATGCCCGAGCATGTAAAGCAGCCGACCGACGAAAAAGTTCAATCTCCAACGGAGTCTTTACGCTACGCGCTTCACGAATAATAGCAGTTCCATCCACTACCTCCGATCCAGGAAAAAGAGATGCAAGACGCATATAGTCCGCATAAGGCAGTTCCCCACCTTCCAACATTATCTTTGAAGCTACAGGTATACCATTTTCTTTTAACAAGTCCACCATCTGCTCGGGTTTACGGATAGGGAATACAAATTCTCCCACAATATTATTAGGACGTTTCACAAAGAGAAGCGCCGGTGAATGAAGCGGTAAAAAAAGATAGCCGTTCACTATCTCACCATACGTATAAAGCAAATTTACATTACAAGCTATCAGGGCTGCATCAATACCTTGTTGGGCCATCAAATAGCGTATTTTATCTCGACGAAATTTCAATTCGGGTTGTAACATAAGTAATATTATCTGATTATTTAAAATACTGAGTACAAAAATAACAGATTTCAGTCAGTATAAAGGATAGTAGTTCCAAAAAAGAGAAAGGATATATTAAAACTCACTAATTTTGGATGATTGGTTTGAAAACAGTGTTCAATTATATTAAATTTGCAAACGAATTAATAAACAAAATATTTTTCATGTTCAACGGTATCAAGAAATATGTGGTAAGAATAGTATGTGTAATTATGTTATTACTCGTACAATTTGATGTATGCGCTCCACTAATTGATGCCAATCTGGCTATGGTAGAAACGATGGAACAGCCCACCCTGCCTTCTGACAACAATGAAGAAAGCGGAGGAGAAGAGACTTATTATTTCATGTCGGGACGTGCACAACTACCGAACAGTCGTTTTTTACCCTGTACTATTGACATGATTATCAATCTTTTTGCTATTCCCCAAGTTCCGGTACAGAGTTATACACCTGTTAGTGAAAATCTGGGAAAAGTGGTACATCATCACATTATCTTTTGTGTATACCGCATTTAATATGTCACATTAAAGTATCTTCATACATATTGGTCTTGTATTCTGAGAAATCTGAATGCAAGCCGAATCTTTTATTTACTCAAACTCAATTATTAATCTTTTTAAATTGTATTCGTAATTTCATGAAGAGTAATTTTCAGAAAATTGCGGTCCTGTGTACATGTACAGGATTGCTATGCTCTTGTGGTCAATCGGACAACAAGCAGGAACATCACAAAGAATTCATTCCCATCACCATTCTTCACCCCACAACCATTGAGTTTCCACGCTCGTATGTAGCTGATGTGCAAGCTATACAGTTTGTAGAAATTAAGCCCAAAGTGGAAGGTTTTGTTCAAAAAATATATGTAGACGAAGGACAAAAAGTCAAAAAAGGACAGCCCCTATTCCAACTTAGTTCCGACCAATATAGCGAAACGGTAAAAGAGGCGCAAGCCAATTACAAACAAGCACAGGCACAATATGAAATGGCAAATTATGAAGCCGAGAGAATAGGCCGGCTGGTTGACAAACAAATCTTATCAAAAATCCGACTCGACCAAGCCAATAAAGAAAAAGAAGTGGCCCAAATGAAAGTGGAACAGGCAAAAGCACAAATGCAACGTTCACAGATGGATTATTCTTACACCACTATCACTGCCCCTTTTGACGGCTACATAGACCGTATTCCCTATAAGACGGGAAGTCTGGTAAATCCGCAAAGCTTACTGACTACCGTAAGTGATATTTCCGAGATCTTTGCTTACTATAAAGTGAATGAAAGCGAGTATCTGGAATACAAGCGCCAACAACTTAGCGGACAAAAACAACACGAAGAAAATAATGTGGAACTGATTTTGCCAGACGGTTCCATCTACTCCCACAAAGGCACGTTGGAAACAGTAGAAGGTGATTTTGAACGAGGAACCGGCTCCATCGCCTTCCGTGTTCGTTTTCCGAACCCGGACGGACTGCTGAAACATGGAGTGACCGGAAAAGTGCGTATGATGACTCAAATGGACAACATCTGTCTAGTTCCCCAGAAATCAACATTCGAAATTCAAGATTTCACCTATGTGTATACCGTTGATAGTACCAGTGTAGTAAAAGTACGCAGTTTTCAACCGCTGGAACGCTATAATAATTACTACGTGACACAAGATTTCACTCCTAATACTGCCATCGTATACGAGGGAGTGCAAATGATGAAAGACGGCATTACCATCAAGACCGATACCATTGATATGGAAGCAATCAGAAAAGAAGTTGAATTAAAACAACCTATCGTAAAATAAAACGGACAGTTTATGTTTAAGCTATTTATAAAAAGACCGATACTTTCAGGAGTAATCTCCGTCATTATCGTCTGCTTGGGCGTGCTGTCTATCTTGACACTGCCCATCACTCAATTTCCCGATATCGTACCCCCATCTGTAACGGTAACCGCCCGATACACTGGGGCTAGTGCCGATGTGATGTCTAAAACAGTCGCCACCCCGTTAGAGCGTGCCATCAACGGAGTACCCGGCATGACCTACATGACCACTGTTTGTACCAACGACGGTATGTCCCTCACTACTATCTATTTTAAAGTGGGAACCGATCCAGACGTAGCTGCCGTAAATGTACAGAACCGTGTGACTACCGTGCTAGACGAATTGCCTGAAGAGGTAATCCGTGCCGGAGTTATTACAGAAAAAGAAGTAAACAGTATGTTGATGTACTTGAACATCATGAGTACGGACAGTGCACATACCGAAAAGTTTGTTTATAACTTTGCCGATATCAATATTTTGCGCGAATTAAAACGTATTGACGGTGTAGGCTTGGTAGAAATCATGGGTAGCCGTGATTATGCCATGCGTGTATGGTTGAATCCTAACCGGCTGGCCGCCTACAACATGGTACCTCAAGATGTAACTGAAGCCATCCGTAATCAAAATATAGAAGCAGCACCCGGCAAGACAGGTATCAGTTCAGACAAATTACCCCAACAACTGCAATATGTACTACAATATACCGGAAAGTTCAGCACAGCAGAAGAATATGGAGAGATCGTATTGAAAGCTCTTCCCGATGGTTCACTGCTACGTCTGAAAGACGTTGCCACTATCGAATTCGATTCTGAAGATTATAACATGACTTCTATGACCGACGGAAGACCATCGGCATCTATTATGATCAAACAACGCCCCGGTTCCAATGCAAGGGAAGTCATCCAAAATATTAAAACAAAAATGGCAGAAATCAAGGAAAGCAGTTTTGCGCCTGGCATGGATTACAATATCTCCTATGACGTATCACGCTTTCTTGACGCCTCCATACAATCAGTGCTGAAGACACTGCTCGAAGCATTCATACTGGTATTTATTGTGGTATATATATTTTTACAAGACTTCCGTTCCACCTTAATTCCTGCTATCGCCGTACCAGTTTCATTGGTCGGTACATTTTTCTTTATGGAGATGCTGGGCTTTTCCATAAATATGTTGACCTTATTCGCCCTTGTGCTTGCAATAGGTATTGTAGTAGACAATGCAATAGTCGTCGTGGAGGCTGTCCATGTAAAGATGCATCATGAGAAACTCTCTCCTTATAAAGCATCTGTAGCAGCTATTAATGAAATCGGTGGAGCCATTATCGCCATCACGCTAGTCATGTCGGCAGTCTTTGTTCCGGTGGGCTTCATGCAGGGAACAGTAGGTATTTTCTATCGGCAATTCTCATTGACACTGGCGGTAGCCATTGTTATCTCAGGAGTAAACGCATTGACTCTCTCGCCTGCCCTATGTGCTTTGTTACTGAAACCCGCTGATGGAAAAAATGAAGAAAAAATGCAGGATGGCTACGTCGTTTCTTTATTTTCTTCAACCGTCGGTACGACCGCTTTGAAAAGAAATACAATATCGGATTACACAAGTATTTGAGCCGGAAAATAATCACTTATGCCACACTGATTATTTTCTTCCTTGCCACTTTCGGCATGAGTCAAGTACTTCCTTCAGGCTTTATTCCCAATGAAGACCAAGGTATGATTTATGTTAATGTAGATGCGCCTCCGGGAGCAACATTGGAACGTAGCGAAAAAGCCTTGAACGCTGTACAAGCTGCACTGCTTCCTTTCAAAGAAATTGAAAGCATCTCCACATTAGCAGGTTATAGTTTGATGACTGAAACGGAAGGCGCCAATTTCGGTATGGGTATGATTAATCTCACCCCGTGGAGTGAACGCGATCAAACAGCAGCCGAACTTATAGAGATATACAAAGACCGTACCTCACATATCAAAGATGCGGATATTCAGTTCTTCCTGCCTCCTACAGTTCCGGGATTCGGTAATGCCAGCGGCTTCGAACTTCGTTTACAAGATAAAACAGCAGGCAGCTTTGCAGAATTCGCCGATGTTGCCAATACATTAGTAGAAAAGCTGAATGAAGATCCGCGCATTGTGGGAGCAACCTCAGGATTCAATCCTAATTTTCCACAATATCTGCTGAAAGTGGATATTGCTAAAGCAGCTAAATTAGGAGTAAATTTAAATGAATCCATGGAAACACTCCAATCCTATATCGGCAGTTTCTACTCATCCAACTTTATTCGTTTCGGACAAATGTATAAGGTGATGTTACAGGCTTCTCCAGAGTATCGTATGAATCCTGAAGATCTGTATAAGTTCTATGCCAAGAACAAGGACGGAAATATGGTACCCTACTCTAACTTTATGACGATGGACCGTATATTCGGTCCTAACCAGATTACACGCTACAATATGTTTACCTCGGCCCTGATTACAGGTGAACCTGCCGAAGGAGTCAGTTCAGGAGAGGTTATCGAAGCTGTGGAACAAATTGCCAAAGGAACATTACCTCGCGGTTATGATATAGAATGGTCAGGGGTTACTCGTGAAGAAAAAGACTCGGGTGGACAAACTGTTTTTATTTTCGGTATCTGCCTGCTATTTGTTTATTTGTTGCTGGCAGCACAATACGAGAGTTTATTACTGCCTTTCCCCGTCATACTTTCATTGCCGGCAGGTATCTTCGGTTCTTATTTTTTCCTGCAACTGGCAGGCTTGGAGAATAATATTTATGCCCAAGTAGCTTTAGTGATGCTGATTGGTCTGCTAGGTAAAAATGCCATTCTTATTGTGGAAATGGCCAATCAGTACCGCAAGCAGGGAATGAGCATTTTTGATGCTGCCGTTAGAGGTTCCGTAAGCCGTCTGCGTCCCATCCTGATGACCTCCTTTGCATTTATATGCGGACTCATTCCGTTGGTAATGGCAAGCGGAGCCGGTGCTTTGGGCAACCGTTCCATCGGAACAGCCGCCGCCGGAGGTATGTTTATCGGTACATTTGTAGGAATCTTCCTTGTACCTGGACTTTACCTTATTTTCGAGAGTTGGTCTGCACATCTTAACCGTAATAAAGTCAGCTATGATGAAGAAGATGAAAAATAACAATATAAACAAAACAGGTTTAATAATGGGGGGCTTTCTGTCTGATTATGGTAAGTTGCAAAGCCCCTTCCCTTACTCCGACAGAAAAGATAGAGTTACCCGAGTTCTATATGGATAGGGAAACGGACAGCACCACTATCTCTTCCTTGTCATGGAAAACAGTTTTTTCCAGATACGTTATTGCAAAGTTATATAGCCGAAGCGTTAAATAATAATCACACATTCCTTCAAACTATAGAACGGATATCCGTTGCCCGTTCACAAGTTCGAGTAGGAAAAGGAGCGCTGCTGCCCGATCTTTCATTAGGCATTGATGGTGGAGTACAACGTTTTGGCGAGTACACTATGGACGGAGTTGGTAACAGCACCACCAACACTCCCGATTTAGAAAAAGACAAACATATTCCAGATCCCTATCGGAATTTCAATCTAGGACTTAATTTTCAATGGGAAGCTGACATATGGGGTAAGCTAACCGATAAAAAACGATCGGCCGTATCCCGCTGGATGCAGTCTGTAGAAGCTATGCGTCTGGCACGTACTTTATTGATATCAGAAGTAGGTACACACTACTTTGAATTAATAGGACTGGACAAACAGCGGTATGTGCTACGCGAAGCCATCCTAACAGCCAGAGATGCTTATAATTTAACCAATGAACTGATGAAAGAAGGTGAAGTAACCCGACTTTCTGTAGACCAATTCCGGTCACGACGCCTTAAATTGGAAGAAATGCTGCTTGCAAACGAACAGCAAATAAGTGAAAAGGAACGTGCCATTGCCACCTTATTAGGACGACTGCCTTTCAAAGTGAAACGAGTGTCATTTGAAACAGCATGTAGTTATGAGTTTCCCACAGATGCAGGGATCCCGTCACAACTTTTGCAATATCGCCCGGATATAAAGGCTGCCGAACTGGAATTATTAGCTAGTAAATCCGACGTATCTGCAGCGCGAAAAGCTTTCTTCCCATCCATCGTGATTGGAGGAAACGGAGGTTTTAACGCATTTGATCTGGATAAATGGTTTACAGCTCCTGCATCCCTGGTTTACAATCTCGGCGCAGGTATCACAGCACCTATATTCAAACAAAATACTATACGTGCATTATGGAATGATGCGAAAAGCCAGCAACGCATCGCTTTGTTAGGATATCACGAAACGGTATTAAAAGCCTATGAAGAAGTATTAAACCTCATTACTGCATCATCCCAAATGCACCAGCGCAAAGAGTTGAAAGAAGAAGAAAGCCGTATCCATCATCGATCTATTTATAATGCAAATGAAATGTTTAAAGTAGGATTCGCAGGCTATCTGGATGTACTGTCGGCCGATGAACGTTTCCTGGATTGTGAATTGGAACGTATCGCTCTGAATGTGGAATCTTGTAAACTGCATATCATGCTTTACCGCGCTTTAGGAGGTGGAAGCAATTAGTTAATATACTTATATTTTTTGATTTGTTTGGTTTAGGAACCGTCCCCGACAAGCGTGTCGTCAGGACGGTTCCTTTTTACTACCAATTCAGGAAATATCAGACCTCTTGAGCAAAGAAACAATCCACAACAAAAATATAGCTCCCACAATAGAGGTTACAAGACTGCCCATAATACCTGTTGCTGCAATACCAAACAAACTGAATACCCAGCCGCCCAGAACACCGCCAACAATACCAACCAATAAATTAATAAAGAGACCGAACCCCCTCCCCTCATCAACTTACCGGCAACAAACCAGCAATAATTCCGATAATAATGTACCAAATAAAATACATACGCTTTGTTTTTCAGAGTTTATAATTAATCATCTTACTGATAAAAACAGCTATTCTGTATAAAAGTTGCCTGAATAAATCTTTTTTACTTCATTGATAAATTATTCAGGATGCATTTTCCCTTTTTTGCGATCTTCTTTTTCCGGCTTCAGCATTTTCTTTCCCAGCTGCTCTCCCTTCCATCTTTACTTTGTCGCAAACTTAAAAGACAAAACATGAAGATTAACGTACATTCCATGCCATTATTAAGCCTTGCCGCACTACTTTCTTCCTGTGCTGCCGAAAGCAATGATAAGTCACCAAAGCAAACAATTTGTTTACCATAAAAGTACCTTTAGCATATGAATAAACTAAATGCAATCATTATAGAAGATGATTTTTTATGGAGCTGGCCTTTTCTGGTCTCTTCAAGTAACGGACATTGCCTATTTCTATTCTGAAAACAAAATAACCTTTGCCGTCACCCAAAAAGGACAAGAACACATAATCAACCTGTCTCTGAATAAACAAATGGAGCAGTTAGCCTCCGAACAGTTCTTTCGCGCCAACCGTTAGATTATTATCAGCATTGCTTCCATAGACCGTGCCGAACCTTATTTTAATGGCAAGATAGTAATCAGTGTCCTTCCTCCTTACAAAGTCCAAATCACCATCAGTGAAGAAAAACTTTCTTCATTCAAACTTTGGCTTAATTATTAAGAAATGAAAAAGGAAGATTAAACCAAAACCACTTACTAATCGGTAAACATGATAGCCTCAATGCATATACCTTGTTTATTGATAACACACTCTATAGTCGCCGCCGGAAGCCGGAACTCCAAAATATGCGCATCGGACAAATAGGGACATATATATCTTTGTGAATCAGGATGAAATGTTCTGATACACAGTTCCGAAAATCCAATAAAGCCCCTTACTTTAAAATAGTTAAAGCAAGATTGCGAAAAATGGCAAAAAAGGAGGTCTATTTTCTTTCATTAGTCTTTGCAATAGATTTATGTTACTCATGTCAAAAACATGAACTTATCATAAACAAGCGTGTGTCCGAAAGGTTTATCAAAAGTTCCATTTCTTCCGTTACAATATAAAAAAGCAGTCCGGCACAGATATTCATCCATATGCCGGACTGCTTTTATACCATATCCTTCTTACTTATTTCGAAGAATTGGAATCTGGATATTGAACGAGCTCCCATCCTGTTTCATATTCAATGGAGTAATGGAACAAGCTGAATAAAGCACAATCGGTTCATCATTTTCATCCAATAACAGCTGAGGACGTTCCAACCGATCTACCTCTAGCCGCTCTCCATTCTTTAGAATTATTTCTTTATTCATAAACAAAGAATGTTCAGGAAGTTTCCAATGTATACCATCTTCAGCATACATGATGGCCAATCCCGGCTCACCTTTTGTAAATCCTCCCGTGAAATCTTTAAAAAATCAGCATAGAAACAATTGTCTTTCCGGTGATACCATACAAACGGGTCTTCCGCATTCAATTTCTGGTTATCCCCTGTTTCAAACTCAAATACATAGTCATCCTGCACAATAAAAGGGCCTTCGGGGGCATCGGCTATGGCCACTCCATGCACACCACGCCAAGTAGGATCATAGACATTCCCTTTAAAGTAAAGATAATATTTCTTTTTCAAAGGATGATATACCACTGCCGGATTGACTAAAATGAGATTATCAGGCTTGGTTACGGTTCCTTCAGGTGAGGGTTCCAGTACATTATCAGGCTTCACCCGTGTACGTGGAGCAAGTAAAGGTTGCTCATTACATGAAAATTTACCTTCCAGTAATTCTTTTATGGAATTAAAGCACAATACCCCCAACTTTTGATTTTGCTGGAGTCTGTCTCTTCTGCTTAGTTTTCCCTTTACATGAGCATTTCCACCCGGATCCACCGTAGCACAATAATACAAATAGTATTTTCCGTTATATCTTTTGATATGCGGATTGTGAACCGATTGTGCATCCCATGAACAGCTGTCCGGACGATATCCATCTTTGTTATAGACAATACCTATATCCTTATATCCCCCATAAGGAGAGTCTGATACAGCTACTCCAATCATCGAACCTAGCAACCAAGCATCTATAAATCTAGGGTACTTCGGTCCTGATTTCATAGCGGAATAAAATAAATAATACTTTCCATCTTCCTCTGCCTGAATAGCCGAACCACACCAAATAAAACGATTTTTCAATGAGAAAGCGGAGAAACCGGAAGGGAACTCCGAATTGCCCCGTTGAATAAGTTCTAAATTGACCGGACCGGCCTGCCAGGTATGTTGCGCCCACCCTTGCAACAAAGCAAGGAAGGCGAGACAAACAAATAGTATTTTTCCTTTTCATATTCATCACAAACAGATCATTCATTACTGATTTTCTTACAATAATTTACTCCTAACACATCATAATGCCGTCGGATGCTCTCCAAACGGGTACAGAATCTTCCATAATCCTTATTTTCCTTTTTGCTCCACGCCACCTCGGACAAAGCTGCCACACGCGGATAAAGCATATACTCCATCTCATCGAGCGCAGACATATACTCCGTCCACAAATTGGCCTGTACTCCTTTAATATGTTTGGCCTCATCCGCACTCAGGACTTCGGGAACCGGATGATAATTATAAACTTTTTCCAAAGTAATCACCCGATTGGGATTTCCAATTTTCTTTTCATTGACTTTAGACTGAAGACAATTGAAATACATATAAATATTAGGAGACATAATGACATCATATCCGGCTTTCGCGGCATGAATTCCCCCTTTCTCTCCCCGCCATGACATCACGGTAGCACGTTGCAGAATACCTCCTTCCAAGATTTCATCCCAACCGATAATTTTCTTTCCTTTGGTATTCAGATAGTTCTCAATTCGATTGATGAAATAAGTCTGTAATTCAGCCTCTTTTGTCAAATGTTCCTGCTTCATCCGTTCCTGACAGTGTACACAATTTTTCCAACGGATACGAGGGGCCTCATCCCCACCTAAATGGATATAGCTGGAGGGGAAAAGTTCCACCACCTCATCCAGAATATCCTGCATAAAGGTAAAAGTAGATTCCTTAGTACAATAAATGTCATTGAAAACACCCCAACGGCCTTCCACCTCAAAAGGTCCTCCGGTACAGGAATATTCAGGATAAGCAGTCAGTGCCGCCACGCTATGTCCCGGCATTTCTATCTCAGGAATAATTTCCACAAAACGCTTCTTGGCATACGCCACCACTTCTTTGATATCTTCCTGTGTATAAAATCCACCATAGCGTTTGGTATTCCATTCAGTAGGATTGTCCCACATATATCCCACAATCGTTTTCTTACGGTAACCTCCGACGGTAGTCAGTTTGGGATATTTCTTGATTTCGATACGCCATCCCTGGTCATCAGTCAGATGCCAATGAAGGATGTTCAATTTATGAAAAGCAAGCAAGTCGATGTGACGCTTTACATCTTCCTTAGGAATGAAGTGGCGGGAAACATCAAGCATCACTCCGCGATAAGAGAATGCAGGCGAATCTTCTATCACCACACAAGGGATGTTCCATTTTATTTTTTCCGCCACCTGCTTGTCACTTTCAATGGCAGAAGGTAATAATTGGCGCAAAGTTTGAAAAGCATAGAAAATGCCTTTAGGGGTTTTGGCATCTATATGGATAGAAGATGAAGAGACTGTCAGCTTGTATGATTCCTCATTGGGAAGAGCTGTGTTAAGCCGGCAACGAATCACATTGGAAGAACGGGGAGTGGAAGAGATCTCCAATGAGAACCCGGCAGCCGTATCAAACAAATCATTCCAGAAAGATACGGCATTGCGCATCTCCTCGTTATCTACTGACAACGTAATTACAGTTTTGTCATTTACCGTAAAATTGCCTCTTTTTTCGATGCACTTTTGCGGCATCGGGATAATGGAAACCGATGCCTGCAAAGTGCCGAATAACAACACTAAAAATGAAAAGGTTAGAATTAATTTCTTCATGGTTTATTTTTTGATTTGTTGGATAATTCGGACTATATAAAATGATTTTTTAATTTGGCGGATGACCAACTTGCCGTCTTTCACCCACTCTTCCCCTCTTTCCTGCAAATGTCCGGCCATCGCTTTCCGCATCTTTTCCAATGTCTTTCCGGAAGCCTTGGCTTTTGACAAATCATGCAATTCGTATGGGTCTTTTGACAAATCGAACAATTGTTCCTCACCTGTACGGAAAAACCAGATATACTTTATTTTCCCATCCGTCAAAGCACACCAATAATTATCCGCCCAATAAGCGGTGGAATGTTCTATATCAATATATTCACGCCAGGGAGCTTTCCCTTTTTCCAATAAAGGAAGTAAAGACAGACCGTCTATTTCTTCCGGAATCCGGCAGCCGTTCAATGCCAGAAAAGTAGGAAGCAAGTCGCGTAACTCCACCGGAGCCTCTATTTTTTCACCGGGTTTCAGGCTACTTTTCATGTTTTCGGGTAACTTTATAATAAAAGGAATAGCTGCCGAACCTTCATAAGCATACGTTTTACGCCACAAATGATGATCTCCCAACATATCGTCCATGATCGGCAACAAAGCATATCAGCGCATTGTCATACATTCCTTTCATTTTTCAGTTCATCCACAATGCGCCCTACCTGCTCATCAATAAAAGTAACCGAAGCGTAATAATACTTTACGGGAATTCCGGGCATATTCCACTCCATAGTTTCCTACAGCCGCTTCAGTAAATTTTTTTTCGGGATGAGTATCTATTGCCAGATCTTTACACCAGTCACCTACAACGGGAGCGGGTATTTTTTCTGCCCTCATACTTATCCACTATTCGCCGGGGAGGATCATACGGACTATGCGGACGGGCAAAAGACACTTTCTAAAAACAAAGGCCGTTCAGAAGAATAACCTTTATCGTCTCCACCGCCCTGTCTCCTGTCCATACGTAGGATGCAAGCGCTCGGGCAAAGCATACGCTTTCGCTCCGTGGGCATTCCACTCCACCCCTGTACTGTCGGGATTCAGGCCGAAAGCCTGCGTATTGAACCATTTACGATAATCACTCATAAAATAAGGAGACTCCACACGTCCGCTTTCATCCAGAATAGTCACTTCGAATCCATGCAACACATTCTGCGGATGCCAATGCATCTTTCCTATTCCCAATGTGTGATAGCCCAAGTCTTTCAACATCTGCGGCATTTCATATGGATAATGCTCTGCCACCTGTCCATATCCTAACAAGCCATGATGCCAGGGAGACATACCCGTCAGCATACCCGCACGTGCCGGAGTACTGCTTGGAGCAGCCGTATAGGCATTACAAAACAAATGCCCATCGGCTGCCAAGCGATCCACATTTGGAGAAATCACAGCTTCATTTCCCGCACATCCCAATGCATCCCAACGTTGTTGGTCAGTCATTATCAAGATGATATGCGGTTGCTTTTTTTCCGGTTGTGCAGCCTGTCCGGACATAGCGGACAAACCAAGGCTACCGGCCATACACCATCCTACATAGTTATACTTTTTCATTACTTATCAGTTTTTAGAAAATAAAATGTCTAATTCCGCTACCCCCATGCTCTTTTGACCATCCACTGTTGACAAGGCATGGAAACGGATGTAGCGTCCTTTATGCGTCTGCCAGAAAATTACCTGCTGTTCTACAGGATTGTTCTGAATATTGGCAAACTCTCCACGGGCTGCCTCTTCCCATCGGATTCCATCCAAAGAGATCTCAATCATATATTTTACAACAATTCCATTAGCCCATCGTGCCTGATCAGGCAGATAGCTTATACCGGTCATTTCCTTTGCTGATTGCAAGTCAACCTCAAGCACATCTTTTCCAACCCAAGTTGTATGCTGGTTTTCATCAAAAACAAGCGTACCGGCTTTATCAGGCAAGGTGCTCCAATGAGCCTTACTGCCGGTAAAAGTACGCGTAGCAGTTGTTGACTTTTTCTTTCCGTCCACTGCTATCGCTTTAATAATCCGATCACCGTCTGCCGGAACAGGAGACTGGTAACGAGGGCTTACACCAGGTTGTGGCTCTTTACCATCTGTAGTATAATAGATAGAAGCATCCTTATTGCTGCATACCAACTTCACCTCTCCATTCTTATTTCTGGTAATCACAGGAGCATCCAGCGGAGTTTCCGCTTTAAAGACCTGTATTTCTGCCAGACAAGGTGCCTCCCATGCATCTGTTATCCGTATTCGCAGACGTGAAGCAGTGACTTCGGGAAAACGCAGAATCCGTTTATAACCGATAGTAGTCTGTTCATCCAATTTCTGCCAATTCCCATTATCAAAATATTCTACAACAAACTGCTTTACTCTTTGCCCTTTCTCAATAAACTCTTGCAATAACAAACGGTTGAAAGTTAATTCTTTTCCAAAATCCACTTCCAGTACAGGCGTTTTTGTATCAGCTTCCCAATATGTACCTCGGTTGCCATCCAAAGTATATTTCAACTTCTTACGGTTCTTGCCCGTTACTTTCATTTTCTGATTAACGAGATTCTTCTTTAGTTCAGAGGTATATCGCCGATACCATTCTACCAAACGCAAGGAATCCTGCTCAAGAATCAATCCTTCTTGATTGGGGGTCAGATTAAGCAATAACAAACTGTTACGTCCCACACTCTCATAATAAATGTCAGTCAATTGGGACAATGATTTCAGTTTATGGTCTTCCGAAGCATGATAATACCAACCGGGACGGATGGATACATCAGTTTCTGAAGGAATCCATAACGTACCATCCGCATGTCCGCGCATCCACTGTTTACCATTTGGTATCCCCTTATCATAGAGTTCCGGCTTTCTCACTGTACTCCAATGCTCTTCCAAAGCGTACCCTTCCTCGTTGCCTACCCAGCGGATGTTCTGTGCACTTCCACCATGCACCACACAGTTGGGTTGCAATTCATATACCATTTCTGTCAAAGATTCCCATGGATAGTAATCTGCGGTAATCTTTCGGGTATGTAAGGAATCCGTACTATAATAACCACGTCCCCCGTTGGCGCCGTCAAACCAAAACTCATACAATTCCCCATAATTAGTCAGCAATTCGCGCAACTGATTGCGGAAGTAAGTGATGTATTCCGGTTTTCCATAATCAGGATGGTTACAATCCCAAGGAGAAAGGTACAATCCCACTTTCATCCCATACTCATGGCAAGCATCCACAAATTCGCGTACCAAATCGCCTTTTCCGTTCTTCCATGGAGAATTCTTCACACTGTATTCCGTATAAGCCGACGGCCACAAACAAAACCCGTCATGATGCTTGGCAGTAAGGATCACTCCTTTCAGTCCCGCTTCTTTACAAGTCCGTATCCATTGACGACAGTCTAACTTAGTCGGATTAAAGATGGCAGGGGACTCGTTGCCATATCCCCACTCCATATCCGTATAAGTATTCACGCTAAAATGAACAAATGCCGTTGTTTCCATCTGCTGCCATTGCAATTGTACCGGTGTAGGTACAGGCAAGGTCTGTGCCTTTACCGGAAAGCATAAAACTCCCAGTATGACACTTAATAAGAATGTCTTATTCATTGTCTTTATTTTTACAAAGTCTGTATCGTTATATTGGATTTGCGAATTTCTTTCAACTCCGCCTGCATATCAGCCAATACTTCACTATAAGCAGGATCATTGATTACATTGTGCATCTCGGCAGGGTCTTTTTCCAAGTCATAAAGTTCCCATGCATCAATGTCATTGTAGAAGTGAATCAATTTATAACGGTCTGTACGTACTCCATAGTGACGTTTCACCATGTGTTCGGCAGGATATTCATAAAAACTGATAATATAATGATTTACGCCAGCCCGCAGGCTTCTTTCCTTTCAATAAAGGTAACAAAGACTCGCCTTGAATATCTTCGGGTACTTTTACACCTGCCAGTTCCAGGAAAGTAGGTGCATAGTCTATATTCTGTACCATTTCAGTTATATCACCTTTCCTGTCAAATCCTTTCGGCAAACGCATTATCAACGGAGTACGCATGGATTCCTCATACATGAAACGCTTGTCAAACCATCCGTGCTCTCCCATATAAAATCCTTGGTCTGATGTATAGACGACTAATGTATTATCCAGCAACCCGTTTTCTTCCAGATAATTGAGCACACGTCCTACATTATCATCCAGTGATTTGACTGTTTTCATATAGTCGCGCATATAACGTTGGAATTTCCAATTAGCCAAATCCTTTCCTTGCGGATTCTTCTGATAAAAATCATCGATCACAGGACCGTAGAATGCATCCCACGCGGCACGCTGTCTTTCGTCCATACGTCCGATAAAGCTTTCATACAATGATTTCAAACGGGATTCCTTGTCAGGGCGGAGCATCTTCAGATCATATATCATATCCATATCTTTCACAATACTCATCTCCTGAACCGCAGCTGCGGAACGACCCTCATAATCGTCAAAGAAATTATCGGGTAAAGTAAATTCTTTATCTTCGTATAAGGCTAGATTACAGGTATCCGCCATCCAATTACGATGAATAGCCTTATGATGAATAAGCAGACAGAAAGGTTTTTCTTTATCGCGCTTATTTTCCATCCAGTCTATGGCATCATCGGTAATCAGATTAGTGATGTACCCATGTCTCTGAATGGTATCATTGGTTTGTGTGATGAAATCCGGATTATAATAATCACCTTGTCCGGGAACTATTTCCCAATAAGTAAAGCCTGTCGGCAAACTTTCCAAATGCCATTTCCCAATTAATGCAGTCTGATAACCCGCTTTCTGCAATAGTTTCGGAAAAGTTTGCTGCGATGAATCAAATACGCAGGTAGAGTTATCATAAAATTTATTCTCACAACTATGTTTGCCCGTAAGCATACAAGCACGACTAGGGCCACTCAGAGAGTTTGCGACAAAACTGTTTGTAAAACGTACCCCCTCATTGGCTATCCGATCCAAATTGGGTGTATCCATATAACGTTTGTCATAGCAACTCATCATTTGAGCTGTATGATCGTCCGTCATAATATAGACAATATTCAAAGGTTTTTCTGTTACCGGCTCCGTACAGCCGGTCAGAGCGGATATCGCCAATAGTCCGCCATAAATCAATTTGTTTTGATGTTCCATTTAATGGTAATGACTTAAAGTTTAAAAATAAGTTGATCCTTTGTCGCCAAACAAAGGTACTCTCTATTTATATGGCAATCGGGAAAGGAATGTTCCTAAAGAAATAAGATATTTTTTTTATAAGGTTTGAAAGTTTATCATCACACTCTTTCATTTGGATAAATCGCATCCGATTTTCTCAAATGGAAGCCGGGGGAATCCATTGATCCGTTGATAAATGAGCGCATCATCCTTAAATCCCTTCAACGGATCAGCAGCATCCACAAACCCTGGATCCGAACCGGTAGCCCAATTGTTATACAATTCCAGCCATTCGCTCTGTCCGTGCACCACATTTCCTATCTTATAAAACAAGTTTTCTTCTATCACATTGCCTTTTGGATAAGAAGTGTCATTGTCCCAATATGCAGCGAGCAAAGGATAGGCCGTACTGTAAGGAGGATTTTTATAATTGACTGTTTGCAAACGCTGATCAATTATCGCACCTTTCTCTATCATGAATTTGCCCCAGCCCTGCATACGCGCATCTATATGAATGGCAACAGGAGAATCTATAAATATATTATGCCGGTAATGATTATTATGTCCCCCACCGATTAGTACCGGCAAAGACCCTGCTTTGTGATAAATATTACCATAAACTTCCGCTCCGCAAGCTCCGTCATCATGATAAGTAGCCGTTACACGATGGCGCGGACTCAATTCATGAAAATAACAATAACGGATAACATTTCCCTGCTCCGAAGGATCACGACCATAATAAACAGCTCCCTGATCATCGACTTCAGAACACACATTCGTTATGTCACACAGTTCTATCACATGGTTATTTCCATGAAACAGGATAGCCATGCTGGGCGCATCATAGATGTCACATTTAGAGATGCGGTTACCCACACCATCCATCCATATTCCGGGACGATAGGATTTCTCAATCCGGTTATAATCATGTATCCGGCAATTCTCCACATAGTTTCCGGCAGGGGTCAATGAGGCTCTGTCTCCTCCTCCTCCAGCAGGTTCAAGGCAAACCATTGACGCCAAGGCGCACCTGTCATAAATCCATATACCGTATGCTGCCCTGTATGAATCATTTTATGTATCGTGTCGATGCTTTCCACACAAATCATGTCATCGGCATAACCGTGCGCAAAGTATCCGCTTATCCACATATTCTCTACCGATTTCCAACTCGAAGGGCGCTCTTCCTGATATCCGAATACAGGGAAAGGAGCCTCTTTCCCTTCCTTAGCCATCCCCGATTCCTGTATTTTTCCAATCATAACCGTAGAGTCATTCGGCCAACGGGCTATTCGCAGAGGCTGGCCATCCGCAAAGATTTCCGTCCATGCCGCCTGGCTGGGCCTTCCGAAACCTGTAGCGTGCAGGGCCACCAGCTCCATCCGGTTTTTCTTGAAGTCAAACTCTCTTATCAGACTTGCGGGCAGAAGCGGATCGCCCAAGCGGAAGTCACTGGGAAAATAACGGATAGGATCCCCTTCCTTCCGTTCCTCCGGAATAATTTTATATGTTTTCTCCGGCGCATTCGGATTATGGGATCCGCATCCTCGCCTATCGTCCAGTTAATTCCGATCTGGCATTGCGGCTCACGGCTTTTGATGGTTCTGTATATGCCTTCTACCGGCCAGCGATAACCGGGTTTCACCCAACTTCCATCAAACCAGAACTCCACTATTTTAGTATATTTTTCCGTGATGTCCATCAGTTCGTCCAATTGCTTCAACATGTATGTATTGTACTTCCTGTCCGACTCCACATTGTCAACATCCGCATTGACTTTCCTGTCCCACAACGAGTAATACAGTCCCAGCTTCATGCCTTGTCTCTTACATTCCCTAGCTACGGCTTCAATCACATTCGTTTTATTTCCCGAACTTGCCACGTCATAATCAGTATATTTACTGTCCCAAAGACAAAAGCCCTCATGATGTTTTGCCACCAAGATGATATACTTCATACCGGCATCTTTCGCTGTCTTCACCCATTGACAGGCGTCAATCTCCGCAGGGGCATAAGTTTCCACCGGAAAAGATCCGTCTGACCATTCCACATCATGGAATGTATTGATACCAAAATGAATGAACATACCATACTTGCGCTTGATCTGATCTTTCTGGTATTTTGAAGGGTTTTTCAGAAGGTATTGTCAGTTGAGATACCCGGTTGTGCCTGTGCTACTTCCAACGAGCACAAGAATAAAATAATAATAACAGATTTTTCATATTGATTTATTTTATGTAAATAAGTCTTGCTTTTTATCTCCATTCATCCGATTTATACACACCAATGACAGCATAACCTCATGCCTTATCCCTCACCTTGCGCACGTTGCTTTCAGACCGGAAACAGAATAGAGATTATAGTCCATATCCACTTTGCTTTCAATAACAGCAAAACAAAAGGTCTTTTATTTAATGGCAATTGTGCGGGGGATATTCCTAAATCAAGAAATCTCTTTATTGTGAACTTTCCGCATAATTTAACGAATAAAGTTCGCTTTTTCACGAACTTTCAAGAAAGGACTTCTAATTCTCCTATCCCATGTGGTAATTAAGGGTATCTAGCATTCCACTACCCTATATACATTCCCTTTGACAGTATGCACCCGCCCAACAGAGGCAGAATGCGGCTCAGACTGTAAGCGGTCATGCTCCTTATGACCGAAGGATGAATGGATTTCATACGCCCGAACAACTGGGTGACGGAAAAGGTCAGTACCTTCTGCAGATCATCCTCTACCATAGCGAAGCGGAAGCAGAGGCGGAATACTCCTCTTCGTGTACGTGTTTGTAGAACTTTAGCATAGTGCAGATGGGGGTCGGGCACATCGTTTTCCAGACATGCCACTTCGGTTACCTCGGTCAGTACATTGAAACAGAAGTGGTAGTGGAAGGTGAGAAAGGTGGTCACTTCCTGCATCAAGGAATGCGGCTTAGCCTTCTTCTGCACGTCTTTCAAGTGAGCAGAATTCTCCTCTGCTTTTCTGGCTGAAGCTGTCGAAAGGACTGATTCCACTTTTTTGCCGGGATTTCTCCTGAAAACTATTCTTGTTATCCTGCAAGTTGCCTTTACCATTTTCAGCAAAAGTAGTGGAACTTGGCACAAGTTATGGTGAATCTTGGTACAGGATACAGTGCATCTTAGTACAAGTTGCGGTAGAACTTGATACACAGTACATACGTATATACAGGCATACGCTACCGTATGTGCAGCCCGACACATACATACGTGTAGACTCATACGTCAGTAACGTGACAGGTCACATGTTACTAATGTTACCGGATATGTTGCTTTGGTCGTTTACTTCAAAAGAACCGGTCGGTTTTTTTTAAATGTCCTTATGTTTTTGGTAAATGCCAGTACCTTTACTTAAAAGGTCAGCATGTCTTGATGAAAAGGCCGGCATGTTTCATGAACCAGCTTAGCTGGTCCGACGGACAAGCCTATCATGTCCGGCAAACCAGCCAAGTCGGTTCATTACACTATCCTCTCACTATGCAGGTGTTCACTTTTCTCCTTTCATTCTGTCATTTCATTTAAAACACACTAGTTATCAATTGGTTAAAACTGTAAGATCTCCCCTCATTCCCGTTTCATCTGTAGATTCTCCTCCCTTCACAGGAAGGAGTGAAGATACAGAGTGGAGGAAACTGAAAGGGGATGACGGGAAGTCCTGTCACTGCCGGAACGCCTGTCAGCAGGGCGTTTTCAAAAGTAGATGAAAGGAAGAAAGAAGAATCTATCTGTTCAAAACCAGTCACGTATACTATCAATCTTTTAGATCAGCAAAACCTTGCAAAGTGGATTGGTCAGCAGGATGAATAGACCCATCTCCACGAAGAGCAATATTCAACAAATAATTAGCTTTATTTTTCTGTGCATAATCATATTCAGCCTTCACTTTCACTGTAAAGATTCATTTTTCACCTCCACATTGAAAATCATTCCAGCCACTAACCTTTCCCAATCTTCTTTTTCCCAATTGTTTCACCTTCATATTAGGCTTGCCAGAATACACTTCTTTAACCAAAGTTTCCGTACCAACGAGCCGAACAACATACTCTTCACCTGTTTGGGTAGAGAAAGCCAATACACCATTCCCTCCTGTCTTTACGGAAACTTTCCTGCCATCCCTGCATCTCAACACTTCACATTTCTTGTCACCCCAAGGATTCTGTAATCGACAAAGATTCCCTTTTAAACTCTTCACACCTACTTGTGTAACCTCAGCCGAATTATTCCTACTTGCAGAAACGAGAAATGCCCCTCTTGCCAACAAAATAAATGCCATAGGAATAGAATCCCATGCAGCAGGCACAGCAGGGAACACTCTGATTTTCTCCTCGTTGCTTTGGAGCATCATTTCATTTATGCCCGTGCAATAATTGCTCATGGGTTCCATACCGCACTGAAAGAAATCATGTGAGCGTATCATATACGTGTCTTTCAACAGATTGTGCACAGAGGCAAGATCGTAAATATTGTCAGGATAACCGGTCACATTGTGCATCAATCCTTGTGGATACATCTGATGTACATTCACCCCGTTCCATATATACTTCAAGGCCACATCTCCTTCTCCCATTCGAGCGGCTATCTGCGGATAAGGATAATGCGCGTTACACTCGTCATCGTGTTTCAACAGATTCACAACAGCTTTTCCCAAGCGAGTGTCTTTATCATCAATACCAATCAGCCCTGCCGGAAAAGCTACGGCACCACCGTTACCCCAAATCCATGGAGAATAACGCTTTTCCGTATAATACTCCTCGGCAGGAGAGATTACTTCGCCACATTCACCAAACTGCTGATAGCCTCTTTCCCATAAATGATTGAGTACGTGACGCCACTGTTTCACCTCATCTTTGTCTACGTTCAATATTTCCGCCGCACGGATACAATCCTTGAAAAGCCTTTCGATGCAATTGCGGTCACTGATAGGATTCTTCACATAAGCGATAGGGGCCGACTCATACAAAGAAGCTTTCAAAAAATATTCATTTTTTTCTTCATCCCATTCCAACCTGTCTAAATAAAAATGAGAAGCTTTCTTCATAAACGTATATGCCCTTTCTTTCAAGAATTCCTCGTCTCCCGTAAATTCGTAATAATCCCAAAAGAGAGAAGCTATCTGTGAAGCAGGAGTAAAATTGTTCCTCAGATAGCGTTTGTCCTTTCCCCATTGTACACCGTTGAAATTATGCGCTTCGGTAATGAGCAATGCATCATGCTCCGCTCCATACTCCTTTGCCAGTTTCTCAGCAAACGGTATCATCTTGAAGTAAGTGTCGAGATAAGGTTTCATCAGCCGCCAATCGTTTTGTGCACACAATCCCCAATATTCCTGCTGCTGGTTCCAATGATGCGGTGTCCCCCAATTAAGTACATCACGGTTCCAACGCCAAAGTCCCCCATTAAAAGCCAACGGAAACTCACCTCGCGAACCAGCAGACATCAGATAGCGATGCAAGTAATAGATATTCTCCAAATAATCATCACCCAACTTCACAAACGAATTGGACCAGAAATTGCGATACCACTCATCTTTCTCGCGACGCAACTCATCTACCCCCTTCGCTTCTGCCTCATCAAGTAATTTCTTTGCTGCATTTACCGGATCCTTATCTTCGCGATCAGTCGCTACACTGACCATAATTGTGAATTTACATTTATTTGTCCGCCATTCGGCACGACGCATATTCACCGTTTCCGGTTCCTCGGACGACTCTACCACCCTGCAAGCTACAGCAAAGTGCAGTCCACCATCCGTTTCTTCCAATATCATTTCGCGAGCATCAGCCATTGCACGCATCTTACCAAGCCCCACTGAAGGGTTCTTCGCAAACCAACCTCCATACCATCCGGTAAAGGAACGGCTCCCCAGTCTTTCCAACGAAACCGTAGCTACCGAATGATTTCCCAACATTTCAGGATCAGGTATATTTTCACATTCCACTATCCATACATTACGATCTTGCGCCAACCAAGTACGAATAGTTGTAGCAGAATAACCCGTAACCGCACGATATGTATTCTCGGCATTTGCCAGCGATAACCGCCCCTCAAACTCTTCCAAATGCATCCAACTGAATACCGGTGCACCAAAATCGATCTTCAGACGAGCCGCATGCTTCAACAATGACATTCCGTATTCTTCTGGTTGTGCCTTTGTCCACAAATCATTTTTATTGATTTGCAATTCGATGCCATTGTCATGATTCCACACCATGCCGCCTATATCACCATTACCCATCGGAAAGCCTTCCGCCTCCAGTTGCGTAGGTGAAAAATAAACGATATCATGTTTGGAGAGGTAATCGTCATCTACCTCAAAAGGAGCAGACTGCATTTTCAAATAAGTATAATCTATATTTTTCGTATTTGCCGCTATTCCTCCGGCAAGAAAGAAATACAACATAATCAGTTTTTTCATATTCATGGTATTTACAGAATACAACTGTGCTTATCTAAAATAAAAGATGTTACATACACAAACAGAAAAGACATAAAAGAGAAGGGTTCCTTACACACTCTCTTTTATATCTTCTCCTTAAAAATGATTCTCTTTTTTATATTAATATCCTATAGCCGGTTCATTAGCTATTTTACTCCAACCCGGATTTTGATAAATCGTTGAACTTTCCAAGTCATCAGGATTTGAAGAGGTAAGTGTAAAGTTGATAGCAGAAATAGGCTCTAAGTAATTGGCTGGTATCCAGGTATAACCATCGTATAACAAGTTATTCTTTTTTACAATCTGATTAACACGCAAATAACTGCTGTTTTCTTTGTTGGATACATTAGGTTGCTTATCTGAAGTACCTTCTGGAATCAACAAACTATTACCAGCTTCATCAACATACAATTTTTCCAGTTCGCCACCCCATAAATTAAATCCTTCAACTTGATAATTTTCTACTTGGTCCAAAGCACGCCAACGTTTTAAATCACGCATACGGGTACCTTCACTCATTAGTTCTACGCGTCTTTCACGACGAATATTATATAAGGTGGGGTCTACTAACTGACCGGCAGAATACTTAGCCCAATCATTTTCTTTAGACAAATCGGTAGCAGCAATTGTCATATCGATATTATCAGACACACCTGCACGACTACGAATCTCCTTCCAATACTTTATCGCTTTTGGATCCAAGCTTCCACTTTTTTTCATAGCAAGCTTCAATATAATTCAAGTTAGCTTCAACAGATCTGAAAAGAAGACATCCATACGTATTGACTGCACCAGAACCGATTACAACTTGAGCTGGATCATAAGTCAAGAATTTACGAACCGTATAACCTGTCGGGCATCTATCATTGGTCTGCTCCAATATCTTAGGATATTTATATGTCTCATATGGATCAAGCCTTGAACAATCACTAGGAGCACCCATAAATAACTGTAAACGGTCATCTCTGTCTTTTTTAACATTTTCAATCGTCACGTCACCAGCATAGCCAGAATTTGGCGCATAAATAGGCAATCCATTCTTCATTAAACATGCATCTACTAAACTACGAGTATATCCTAAATCCCCTCCTCCTTTGCAAAGATAAGAACTTACACTATGAGTAACACCCTGCACAGAACTGTATGCTCTCCAAAACAAGACTTCATCTATCGGTTCCATATCAACAGCCGAAAACATTTCAAAATAAGGATTCCAGTTATAAGGATTCGAGTCCGGATTATATATACCGGTATTTTTTGTCAATGAAATACGATCGGCTACTTGAGCAGAAGCATCCATTGCCTGTTCCAAAAACCAATCTACTTCCTTGTCTATATCAATAGAAAAGCCAGCATTATATTCTTGCTGTGCTCCTGGCCATCCCGGACCACCCGGCACACGGTCTGTACCTTTATGGTATTTCAACCAGGTAGCCTCAAACAAAGCTACACGAGACTTAAACAACAATGCCACATTTTTTGTCAATCTATTCTTACCATTATCGGTAGTCAATGACATCAATTCAATAGCTCTATCTAAATCCTCTATAATAAAACGAGCCACTTTATTACGAGGCTGTCTTTTACTTTCCTCCTTCAACACTTCTGTTTCATCAGGTAATACTTCCGTTACAATAGGAAAATCACCGAGACTTACCAATTTATTGAAATACTGGTAGGCACGCAAAAAATACATTTCTCCAATGTAATGTTTTATCATTACTCCATCGCCTTTTATACTTCCGGCCTCATACTTGGGTAATACTTGTTGGAAGAAATAATTCGCTTTACGGATTTCTGTAAAATCCCATGCTCCTTTATCAGCAGGAGTACGTTTTTCTCCCGGTACCCACAACGCGGTAGAAGCATCCGTTGCGGCCTGGTCATCCGAATTGTTATCAGTTTTTACTAAAGAGATATCAAAATTAAGATAGGATGGGAATTTATATTGTTGAATAGAATAGGCAGCCAAATCACTTTCTGAATTAAAATAAGCATCCGGGGTTATTTTATCCAACGGTTCACAATCTAGAAAATCATTGCAGGATGTCAATACCACTGAGGTAAATAACATGGCTACAGAAGCTACTGTATTTTTTATGTAAGACATATTGTATTTCTATTTAAAAATTAACATTCAAGCCAAAAGATATCACTTTAGATAATGGATAAGTCTTTCCTGATCCCCAATCTCCGGCAGCTAGTGTTTCAGGATCAAACATACTGGCCAGGCTGGTTCCAGTCCACAAATTATCACCAGACACATATACACGGCATCTATTAATGTGCAATTTATTAATCCATTGTTTAGGTAATGTATAACCAATCTGTAAATTCTTCAAACGGATATAAGACGCATCTTGCAGATAACGAGTTTGTACCTGATGATTCTTGTTGCTGGTAAAGTCCGGTCTCGGATAATACCCGTTCAGATTAGCTCCCATAGGATGGCCCTCAGGACGGAAATAATCAAAATGTTCTTCCATCGCCATTGATTGCCAGATATTATTTACAGCTCCCCAAAAAACAGCACCATTAGTTCCTACAATCGGAGCATAATCTCTTTTACCTACTCCCTGAAAGAAGATAGAAACATCAAATCCTTTATAAGAAGCATCCAAAACCAATCCAAAATTATAACGGGGAGTAGAATTACCAATAATCCTTTGATCGCCCGGATCAGCTAATGTACCTTTACCACCATCTACTTTGCCGTCACCATTTATATCAGCATACATAATATCACCGGCACCCCATTTGTTTCCTAATTGATTTTGGCCACCATTAGGTAAAGATGCCAAATGCTCTTTCATTTCTTCATCTGTTTTTGCAATACCTAATGAAGTATACCCCCAAATTTCTCCACTCAATTTTTCCTGCATACCAGTCACTGAAAGCATTTGTAGTATTGGGATATTTCACCACTTTTTGCTGGGCATCAGCCAAATTAAACTTCACTCCATAATCTACTTCTCCTATTCTATCGCGCCATGAAAGTTCTATTTCAAAACCATAAGACTTCATATCAGCATTATTTACTATAGCAGGAGCAATACCCAAAACTAAGGGTAATTGTGGAGCAGGACCTACCATATCGACAGTCTTGCGTACAAAATAGTCAAAAGAACCTGTCAATCTATTAGAGAAAGCACCAAAATCAAAACCTACATTAAAAGAACGCACACGTTCCCATGTCAATAATGTACTAACCAATGAAGGAATATCTGCCGTATTTGTTTTTCCTCCATTCACCAGCCAATTACCGGAATTGCTTTTCACGGGTAAGATTTCATAGAATGGGTACAAATTCGATGTATTTTGATTTCCCAATTCACCCCAAGAGCCCTCAGTTTAAATTGATTGACAACTAATTCCAGCGGTTTCCGAAAAAATTTTCTCTGGCCACATTCCAACCTAAAGAAAATGAGGGGTAAAAAGTTCCAACGCTGATCTTTCATAAAACGGGAAGTTCCATCATAACGTCCATTTACTTCCAGCAAATATTTCTCCTTATAATTATAATTCAAGCGCCCAAAGAAACCGGCAGTAGCCCAATGGTTATAACCGCCCCCCGCTACGTCCTGCTCAGTAGAAGTATCAATTGTAGGTAAATCTGGTACAATAATGCCATCACGCTGAGCACTTAAAGTCCTCACATTTTGATGCTCGGCATTAAATCCACCCATTACTTTGAAATAATGGTCACCCAACTGGCGAGAGTAATCCGAGAAAAGATTGACTGTATAAAATTCATTCTTTGTTCCTTTTTCAATTACTCTGGACTGACCTGGCTGCGTCGCATTAGTGATAGCTATAGCATAAGGTTCTCCATTGGCGTCATGGGCATAAACAGCTTGTCTGTCAGTATGAGTAAAATTAGTTGTAATACGCATATTGCCCTGTAAGTGAATATTCCATCCTGGCAATGGAGTGACATCCAACTGCAATTGTTGGAAGTTCTGATCCAAATCTTCCTTCATTCGTCCTCCTTCTTTTAATGGTATAATCTCACTGTTATCCGCCCAATATCCTTGTGGGTCAGTAACAAACGCATTAGGCCATTTACGCATTATTTGGTGGAAAAATAATTGATTCAAATAAGAAGGAGCTTCATAATTAGTACGAAACCATTTGGTATTATAAGAGAGACTTATGTTTTTGTTTATTTTCGCATTGATTTTCCCATTTACAGAATAACGATAATAGCTTTCGTCAGCATAATTCAACAAGCCTTCCTGATCCATAAAATTGCCGGACAGATAATAAGAAAAACGTTCCGTACCACCACTCAAGCTCAAGCTGTGTTCCTGAGACATGGCATGGTCTTTGAAAAATACATCATACCAGTCGGTATTAGCATTTGCCCAGTTGTGTGTATATGTATTTGAAGTTGTAACCGGAATAATTTTTCCTACTTCTCCACGCTGATAAGCCAAAACATTAGCTATTTGCTCATCACTAAAATAAGCTGCCTGTCCACCATTAGTACGTGCATCATTATAATAATGCATGAAGCGATAGGAATCCATCATATCATAATCAGTAAGAGGACTATTAAAACGAATATTAGTATTATAGCTTACTACCGGTTTACCAGTCTTTCCTTGCTTAGTTGTAATCAAAATAACCCCAAACGGAGCGCGAGAACCATAAATAGAAGAAGCCGATGCATCTTTCAATACAGAAATGCTTTCAATATCCAACGGATTAAGCAAGTTCATATTACCCTCTACACCATCTATCAAAATCAATGGAGAGCCAGTGGAGCCTTTACCGATTGTCCCTGCACCACGAATAGATACGGAAGGAGTATTATTCAACTGTCCACCTTTAGCGTCAACCCCAAAGGTCATTCCCGGTACTAATCCCTGTAAAGCCTGAGATACATTTTGTACAGGACGAGATTCTAAAGCCTTTTCCCCTACTTGACTGACAGCACCTGTCAAATTCACTTTTTTCTGTGTTCCATACCCTACTACTACCACTTCATCCAACACTTCTGTATCTTCTTTTAAAGTCACAGTGACAGGGACACCTACTTTTGATTTCACAACAGACTTACTATAACCTATATATGAAATCTCTAAAGTAACTTCCTTATTAGAAACCACCAATTCAAAGTTTCCATCCATATCAGTCATAGTACCGTTTGTAGTCCCTTGTTCCAACACAGTAGCCCCGATCACGCTTTCTCCCATATTGTCCACTACTTTTCCGATTACTTTAAAAGTAATCTGCTGCACAGTCTGTGTATTGTCAGCATTAGTAGTCAAGACAATCTTCTTATCCAAAATGGAATATTTCACATTTGTACCTTTAAATACCTTCTCCAGCACCTTAAAGATATCACCGTTACGGGAAGTGACTGATACACGACGATTTAAATCAATAAGCGTATTATCAAAGAAGAAATCAAATTCTGATTGTTTCTCAATTTCTTTCAAAATTTCCCCTACAGTCTTATTCTGTACCTCCACATTGACTATAGCCTTCTGCGCATACGATTCGGATGCATGAGCCAGTCCTAGGGAACAAGCAAAGAAAAGAGTAAATAGTTTCATAGTTCTTGGGATTTTCTTCGAGGAGAGCCATAGACGATTTGGTATCCTCGAAAATTGGATACTACAATTATTTTTCATACTTTTGTAATGACTTAAGTTTTAAAATTAGTTGATTAAGCTTGTCGCCAAACAAGCTTTAATTTGAAAACCGATTTTCCATACGGGAAGATACGCCAATATTTTCCCGTATGTTTTTTGTTACTTTAAGGTGATAGTTCTTTCATATTATATTCAATTTAAGGTTATTTGATTAATAAATCTCTATATGGGTCTTTTTTTCGCGACGCATCCTTACCGTCTACATATTTCCAGTGTATATTGGAAGATAATTTAAAGTATTCCAGAATACGCTCCAAACGCTGACTGGTAAAAGTCCCGGTAAAAGCAGCCTTACGTGCAGGATTTTTCTGAATGAACACCACATTATATCGCTTTTCTAAAATCCGTAAAGCATCCTTCAAAGAAGTATTATCAAAAATAATCTTGCCGTCCTTCCATGAAGTTTCCGTTTCACCGGAAGTCTCAAGTAAACGTGCTGTACCTTTTTTTGAATCATACACAACTTTCTGACCGGGGTTTAACACAATCTGTTTTTTGCGGACACCTTCTTGGAAACTGAAGTTGACTTTACCTTTGATTAAAGTAGTAGATACCTCAGGAGACTCTTCGTAAGCCTCTATATTAAAACTGGTTCCTAACACCTCTACCTGTGAACGGTGAACCGTAGACACAATAAAATGTTTCTCCACATCTTTAGTTACTTCAAAATACCCTTCCCCCTTCAACTCAACTTTTCTCTCCTTGCTATTCTTAAAAGAAGAAGGATATCGCAAAGAGGATTCTGAATTCAAAAAAACCACCGTACTATCGGGTAACACTACTGAAGTAGTCATTCCCGGGTTTGTCCTAGCTTCCAACATTTGTACATCTGCATCCTTTCCACCATAATGTTCTACCAAAAAAGGTAGCAAGCAGTGGGAGAAATAACACGGCAGCAACACGCTGTGCCCACTCCCACCAAGCCACCTTCCTTCTTTCAGTCTTTTTACCTTTTACCTTAACTAAAGCCTTTTCTGTATTTACATTATTAATTACATGAACGGTATCAGCCGCTAAATAAAGTATTTCCATCTGCTTTACTATCCGGCGATTTTCTTCAGACTCCTTCATCCAATCTTTTACCAGTCGCTGCTCTTCTACCGTTGCAATACCCTCACAATAACGGGGAAGTAACAATTCTATATTCGTTTCATTATACTCCATACGTATGTTTTTAAGTCCTTCTACTTATATGGCAAGCGAGAAAAACACATTCCTAAACAAATATGCATTTATTTTCAAAAATATATTTTCATAGAGAAACTTTTTCAGGATTTTCACGAGTTACATACCGTACAACTACTTCAGGAGCCTCTCCCACTTCTAGTTCACAAGAAAAAGATAGTTCTTCTCATCCACCTTTTGCAAATGCCATTCGAACTGCAGATCTTTCAAACGCTGTTTTTAGTTTTTCGGTGAAAACTTAAGCCTCATGTAGTATATCCTAATGTTTGATAGCTTGTAGCAATCGGTCTATTTGCCCATACCGATTTAAGATAGTGGTATTAATCATAACCGGCATCAAAACCTGCCGCCTCGGACAAAGCCCCTCCACATCCTCCAAAGTAGAACATTCAAATTCCCGGTCGACCAATCGAATAAGAAACCATCCAAACATACGTGGAAAAAGATTCCTTTGAAAAAAATTTTGGTTCTTAATTTTATTAGCCATTTGTTCCGTACGCATAACTTCTCCCCAAGGCTCACCTCAATTCATTCTTGTGTGAATACGCCATAAATTATGATTCAAACGACTGGCGTCATTTATTAATTATAATTAAACTGAGTATAACAACGGGGCGCAAAGCGGGAAATAGCGTATTCGTCATGCCCGGTATAGGAACATCCCTCCAATCTATCAAAAGAAATCTGACTTAAGCCGATCCTATTCATCAAATCGGCAATCCGGTCTGCCAATGTATCTTGTAAAGCTAAATCCCGGAAAAACTACCTTATAGACATGATCAGATAATTTATATAAAGGAGTTTTTCGAAGAATGATCTGACGCTTTTGGTCATGAAAGCTCCCCTTTTTGGCAATCCTTCAATAAAAACGAAGTCAGTTTCTTTTTCCATCTTGTTATATATAATAAGTTTATTGTCTATCTGAAGAGTATTCAATGATAGAGGAATTTCAAACAAATCACTTTTCTGAATGCGGATATCTGTCTGGCTTTCGGTGATATCTTCTTTTAAACTCCGAAACACAGCTTAACTATCCTTGGGAAAGTTGTCCACCACTAAGCAATGATTGGGGATGGACACCTAATGCTCCCTTTTAAATCACCACAAAAAATTATTAATATTTTAATAGGAATCATTGCCAAAGGAGGTTGTTTATTATTAGGAGTAGGTCTGACGCCATCAAAGACGAAGTAATAAAACGTTTACATGAAACGGAAAAGCCATTTATGCCACTCGTACAACTCCTATATATAACAATGAGAATATATGGTTCACTGCAGACAAAAACGGAAAAACTTTATATGCTATTTACGCTTTATCAGAAGGAGAGGAACTTCCAGAAACAATAAATGGGCCGGCAATATTCCTAACGGTAAAATGATTCCACTACAAGGCAATAAAAATATAAAATATACCAAAGACAAAGGTGTTCTTACCCCGTAACCTCAAAAACGAACCGATAGTATTATGCTTCAAAGTAAAAAATAATTAAATATATTTCCTATGTGCCCTTTGGGCATACATAATACCCAAGGGCACACTACAAACGACTTTAATCAAGACTTCCTCTAAAATAGTATTCCATAGAATAGAATTACTGAAATACAATATATTTTTTAGTTTTAAAAGATTATATTTGCACACAAATCAACCTTTAAATAATGAAAATGGAGTATAACTATGAAGACCAATCCTATTATTAGCCATCAAAAATGGCAATGAGAAAGCATTTGATACACTTTTTAGGAAATACTATCCCATGTTATGTGCATACGGAAACAAATTCGTAGAATTAGAAGATGCAGAAGAATGTGTACAAGATGCCATGCTGTGGCTTTGGGAAAATAAAGATATGCTAGTCATTCAGTCTTCATTAAGTAATTATTTATTTTCTATTGTACATCATCGTGCTATAAACCGTATTAAACAGCAAGAAGTAAAAAGCCGGGTCGAAAACTATTTTTATGAAGAGATGCAATCCCTAATAGATGACACTAATTTTTATCTTATAGAAGAACTGACTATACGTATCCAAGAAGCAGTAGAAACACTTCCTGAATCCTATAAAGAAGCTTTCGTAATGCATCGCTTTAAAAATATGAGTTATAAAGAAATAGCAGAAATTTTAGGAGTATCACCTAAAACCATAGACTACCGCATTCAACAGGCACTAAAACAATTACGTATTGAATTAAAAGATTATTTACCCTTTTTATTGCCTCTATTGATAAAACACGTCTGAACATATACACATTCATTCTTCTCCACCAAATAATTCTAATAATAATTTCTAAAACATAATTAGGAGTCCCATACAAATCGAGACTCCTAATAAAGTTATACAAAAGACATACTAATAAAAGTATTTCATCATTCTACCGACGGCACCTCCAAGATACTACCATAACGATGATATTCAAATGAAATACTTTGCTCTTTGATGTAATGAATCAATTCCACACGTCCATCTTTCACCGGTTTAGCTGTAGCAATATACTTATCAATACGTGCAGCTTCCTCATACATTTCCATCGGAATATCCGCCCCACAAGTACGGATACGCTCATAGTTCTTCATTGATTTCAGGAATCCGGCCAACGCTTCTTCTTTTAAAGGACATCCCAAGGAAGCCAATGCAGCTGTACGATCATCACCGGGCTCAAAACTAATGCTCAATGGAGTATGACAAATTCTGGCAGCCAAAGCAATCATCTTTGCATCTTCATTGTTATCTCCCGGAAAAAGACGCAAAACCATATTCTTTAAAGGCAGATAGCGGAATGCATTTTGTTCGCCATACAGATTATTGACATCACGCGCATGCGCAAATTCCTGCTCGTATGCCTTCACATAACTTTGTGTATAGTCAGTGGTACTGCCTAGTTTATCTGTAATCTTTACAAAACAAGCACAATAGTTAGGACCACCCGCTTTCACACCGCCACCAAAAGCTGACAATTTCATTCCACCGAACGGCTGACGATTTACAATGGCCCCCGTTATACCACGATTGATGTAAAGATTACCTGCCATAATTGAATCTTTCCATAATTTCTGTTCACCTTCATCCAGACTCTGTAAGCCTGAAGTCAAACCATAATCCAAACTGTTTACCCAATTGATGCCTTGCTGCAAATTTTCAATACAAACCACACTCAGCATCGGACCGAATAATTCGGTTCTGAATGAATAGTTACCGGGACGTACCCCCCACTTCACTGTAGGAGCCAATACATATTTATGCTTATCAAGAAAACGAGGTGGAACCAGCCAGGACTCCCCTTTTTTGCCAATTCCAAAGCTTTCAATAATTTATCATTCTTATTGGTAATCATCGGACCTACCACATTCCCTGGATTCCATACACTACCCACCTTCATACTAGTTGCGGCATCTTTTAACTTATCCTGAAAGTT
>ENA-OPYU01000024-OPYU01000024.1-human-gut-metagenome-genome-assembly--contig:-NODE-24-length-48491-cov-5.125941_pt1 | contig 48491 bp, 43 predicted proteins | sample MGYA00242637_ERZ504482 | MGnify/ENA primary metagenome ERZ504482 (study PRJEB26092, sample SAMD00036237) | human gut metagenome | host: Homo sapiens | study: EMG produced TPA metagenomics assembly of... | reverse complement strand
CGACCTGCGAGCGCGAGGCGCACGCCGTCTGGTGTCGCTCTCCAATCCGGACTGGGACGTGTTATTCGATGTCTTCCACCGCCGTCGCGTGCATCCGCTCTCGCTTTTTGCAGAGCCGAACGTTTATGGACATCTTCCGCGACCGTGTGCCTTGCCGAGTACCCCTACACGCCCTTTGCCGACGCATTCCACACCATGCGCTCTATGCTGTTGCCGGTGCTCTACCTGCTGGGCAGCGAGGTGCCGGTTGCCGATGTGTACCACGCTATCTCGACCGGCTACGGCGGCCTGCTCGCCTGTCTGGGCTCAAGCGTTCACCATGCGCCGGTGCTGCTCACCGAGCACGGCATCTATACCCGCGAGCGCGAGGAAGAGATCATTCGCGCCGATTGGGTGGTGCCGTCATTTAAGGACCGATGGATTCGCTTTTTCTACCTGCTTTCGGAGGAGATCTACCGCCGCGCCTTCCGCGTGACGAGTTTGTTCCATAACGCCCGCAAGACGCAGATTGATATGGGCTGTGATGCGGACAAATGCCTGGTTATCCCCAACGGCATCCAGTTCGATCGCTTTAAGGATATTCCCTTAAAGCCCGATGATGGCTGGGTGGATATTGGCGCAGTGGTGCGCTTGGCGCCCATCAAGGACGTCAAGACCATGATCTATGCCTTCTTTGAGCTGCGCGAGCGCCTGTCCAAGGTGCGCCTGCACATCATGGGCGGCGTGGACGACGAGGAGTACGGCGCCGAGTGCCACGCGCTGGTCGAAACCCTGGGCGTGCGCGACCTGATCTTTACCGGCCGCGTCAACGTGGTCGAGTACATGGAAAAGCTCGACTTTACCATTTTGACGAGCATCTCCGAGGGCCAGCCGCTCAGCGTGCTGGAGTCGCTTGCAGCGCGCCGTCCCTGCGTGACGACTGAGGTGGGCTGCTGCCGCGAGTTGCTCGAAGGCGCCCCGGGCGACGACTTTGGCGTGGCGGGTTTTGTGACGCCGCCTATGTATCGCAAGGGCTTGGCCGATGCCATGGAGCGCATGTGCGTGAGCCGCGCCCGGCGTATCGAGATGGGGGAGCGCGGCCAGCGTCGCGTTGCCACGTACTTCTTGCACGAGCAGATGCTCGCCAACTATCGCGCGCTGTACGACGAGACGGCGCAAGCGTTTGACCTGCCTAGAGAGGGGGAGTAGCCGGTGGCCGGAATCGGTTTTGAGCTCAAGCGCCTGTTTAGGCGCAAGGGTCTGTTTGCCACGATGCGCGCCTATGGCTACGCTGGCATTGTGTGCACGGGCCCCATGCTGCTGGGTGTGTTACTCCAGGTGGGTATCTTGGTACTGTGCGGTCTGTGGGGCGTGGGCCGAGCCAACCAGGACCTGCTGGTGTGCATGGTGACCTATACGCTGCTGGCCTCGCTTTTGCTCACGAGTTTTTTCTCCATGCCGGTCACGCGCTTTTTGGCTGATATGTTGTTTGCCGAGCGCGAGGATGAGATCCTGCCTTCGTTTTGGGGCTCCAACGCCATCATGCTCGTTGCGGGCACGGTGCTCTACGGCGTCTTTTTGCTGTTCTCGGGCGCTACGCTGCTGCAGGGGCTGCTGTGCCTGTGGCTGTTCAACATTATGATCGTCAACTGGAACGGCATGAGTTACCTCACGGCCATCAAGGATTACCGCGGCATCCTGTGCAGCTTTGCGGCCGCCATTGGCGTGACGTGCCTGTGCGCCCTGGCCGCGCTGGCGCTGGGACTGCCGCCGGTCGAGGGCCTGTTGGCGTCAATTGCCCTGGGCTACGGCGTCATGCTCGTCTGGGACGTGGTACTGCTGTACCGGTATTTTCCGCAGAGTGACCGCAGTCCCTGGCCCTTTTTGCAGTGGCTCGATCAGTTTATGCCGCTGGCGATCACGGGCCTGTTAACCAATCTGGGACTCTTTGCGCACCTGGTGATTATTTGGGCTGGTCCCATTGGCGTTCAGGTCAAGGGCTTGTTTTATGGTGCGCCCTACTACGATGTGCCGGCGCTGATCGCGTTTTTGACGATCCTGGTCACGACCGTCAACTTTGTGGTCTCGGTCGAGGTCAACTTCTATCCACGCTACCGCGACTACTACAGTCTGTTCAACGACGGCGGCGTGGTGGGCGACATCGTGGTGGCAGAGGAGGGGATGCTCTCCACGCTCAACAGCGAACTGCGCTTTTGCGCGCTCAAACAGTTGTTTGTGACCGCGGCGGTCATCTCGCTCGAGACCACGGTGCTGTCGGCCTTACCGTTGGGCTTTAACAACCTTATGCACGGGTATTTTCGCACGCTGTGCGTGGGCTATGGCCTGTATGCCGTGGGCAATACGGTGATGCTCATCTTGCTGTACTTTACCGACTACAAGGGGGCCGTGATGGCATCGGGGCTGTTTGCCGGTGTGGCCGGGCTGGCGACTGCCGTGTCGTTGCTTTTGCCGCAGCAGTTTTACGGCTTTGGCTTTTTGTTGGGTGCAGCGGTGTTTTTTATCGTGGCGCTTCTGCGGCTCGATACCTATACCGCCAACTTGCCGTATCGTATCCTGAGCCAGCAGCCCATTGTGGCGACCGACAAAACGGGTCGCTTTACACAGCTGGGCCGCTTGCTCGACCGTGCCGAGCAGCGCTATGAGGAAGGTCGCCATAAGGGTGAGCCATATGGCGCGTTTGAGCGCGCAGTAGTTCACGTGTATCGCAACCATTGGGGATGTTCTGATGACCGATAGAATGATGTCCCGCCGTCGCCTGTTTGAGGCGGCTGCCGGTGCGCTGTTGCTTTCGGGCTGCTCGGTGCAGGAAGACTCCTCGACCAAAAAGGTCAAAAAGCAGGACAAGATTAAAAAGGCCGAGGCCTCCGATCAGTCCAAGCATCTTCGCGATAAAGATGAGCTGTACGAGGTCTACGACGACTCGGGTATTGTGACCATGTACCTGACGGTCTCACGCGGCAACAGCTCCGAGAACACCGACCACAGCTGGGCCGAGATCAACACGTACTCGGTGTATGACTATGCCGACATGGGCGTGACGCGCTATCAGGTTATGGGCCTGCTGCAGCTGGGCGACGAAGACGGCCCGGTGGCCGGCGAGGTTGGCTATGGCGAGGAAGCGCCCAATGCCACCGTGCAGGTGCGCGGTCAGACATCGAGCAACAACTCGCAAAAGAATTACAAGGTGGAGCTCAAAAAGGGCAAGGGTACCTGGCGCCAACAGCGCGCGATTGCGCTCAACAAGCACATGGGCGAGGGTATGCGTTTTCGCAACAAGATGGCCTACGACCTTATTCGCGGGATTCCCCAGATGATGGGCCTGCGCACGCAGTTTGTGCATCTGTGGGTGTGCGACCAGACCGAAAAGTCCAACGATACCTTTCAGGACTACGGCCTGTTTACACAGGTGGAGCAGCTCAACAAGACGGCGCTTAAGGCACATGGCCTGGATAAGAGCGGGCACCTGTACAAGGTGAACAGCTTTGATTTCCATCGCTACGAGGACACCATTAAACTTTCCGACGATCCCGACTACAACCAGGCAAACTTTGAGGGCATGCTCGAGATTAAGGGCGATTCGGACCACACGAAGCTCATCGAGATGCTCGATGCGCTCAACGACGAATCGCAAAAGATCGATGACGTGCTCGACACCCACTTTGATTCTGAGAATCTGGTTTATTGGCTGGCGTTTCAGATTCTGACGGGCAACTGCGATACGCAGAACCGTAACTGCTATCTGTACAGTCCTCTCAACTCAAATACCTGGTACTTTTTAGATTGGGATAACGATGGCATGCTGCGTAAGCTGGAGCTTTCTCTTACCGGGTTTTCGGACTACTCGAGCTGGGAGCGCGGTGCAAGCAACTACTGGGGCAACGTGTTGTTTAACCGCGCGTTGCGCAGTAAGTCGTTCCGCAGCGAACTCGACCGTGCCGTCAAGGACTTGCGCTCGTATTTGACCGAGACTCGCCTGACCAAGATGATCAAGCACTACCGCGAGGTTACTGAATCGCTGGTCTTTGCTTCGCCCGATATCGACCATCTGCCTGTCACCAAGGACCAATACGAGCAGATCGCCGCGGCGATTCCCTCCGAGATCGAGGAGAACTATAAGAGCTTTCGCGAGAGTTTTAAAAAGCCCATGCCGTTCTACATCGGCGTGCCGCAGATCGATAACGGTAAGCTGCGTATTAACTGGGATGCGTCCTACGACTTTGAGTCGCGCGACATTCGCTACACCGTGGAGCTTGCGCGTGACTATGCCATTAGCGACGTGGTCTTTAAGGCCGAGGACGTGCTGCTTCCCGAGGTGATCTGCGATGCGCCCGATACCGGCCAGTATTTTGTGCGCGTGCGTGCCACCAACTCCGACGGTTATAGGCAAGATGCGTTTGACTACTATGTGACCGACGACGGCAAGCACTACGGCATGAAGTGCTTTTACGTGCAAGACGGCGGTAAAGTCGTGGAGGATACGTATGAGGAGGGCTAGCGCGCTGCTTGAGCGCTTGGCGGGCCCCGCCTGTGCGTACCACGCAGGAGCGTTACCGCCACGAGCTCAAATATCTCATTAACGAGGGCGAGCACGCTGCGCTTGCCTGTCGCATGGCGCCGGTGTTTAAGCTGGACAAGCATGCGCGGGCGGGCGGTTACACTATTCGCAGCCTGTATTTTGACGACTACTGCAACTCGGCCTACAAGGAAAAAGACGCCGGCATTCTCATGCGCAAAAAGTATCGCGTGCGCATCTATAACGGCAGCGACAAGGTGATTAAGCTCGAGCGCAAAAAGAAGTACGGCAGCTGGATCTACAAGGAGGACGCGCCGCTTACGCGCGGCGAGTTTGAGCAGATTTTGGCTGGCGACTACGGCTTTTTGCTGAGGAGCACCTATCCGCTCTGTCGCGAGTTCTACATCGAGTGCATCTGCAACATGATGCGCCCGCGGACCATCGTGGACTACGAGCGCGAGCCGTGGGTGATGGATGAGGGCACCGTGCGCATTACGTTTGACATGAACGTGCGTGCCGCGGTGGGAAGCTTCGATATCTTTGACGCGACGCTGCCCGCGTTGCCGGTCCTGGAGCCCGGCAAGCTGGTGATGGAGGTCAAGTTTACGGAGTTTTGTCCGCAGCTGGTGCGCGATATGGTGCCGCCGGGCGCGGCCGAACTCACGGCGGTCTCTAAGTACTGCCTGTGTTATGACAAGACCGCCTACCTGCGCGGATTTAATTACTGGGAATCGGATTTTGAGAACCGAGGGGATATTTAGACCATGAGCACCAGGGACTTTTTTAAGAACTCCGTCTTGGAGGCGTTTGGCCAGGTCGACCCTGCCAAGATTGGCCTGTCGCTGCTCGTGGCGCTCGCCATGGGCATCCTGATCTATTACGTGTACAAGCGCTTTTTTACCGGCGTGGTGTATTCGCGCAGCTTTGCCGTGACACTCGTGGGCATGTGCGTGCTTACCTGCATGGTCACGCTCGCGATCTCGACGAACGTGGTCATCTCGCTCGGTATGGTCGGTGCTCTGTCTATCGTCCGCTACCGTACAGCGGTCAAGGACCCGCTCGACCTGCTGTATCTGTTTTGGGCCATTACCACGGGCATTACGGCCGGTGCCGGCATGTATGCGCTCGTGGGGCTCACCGCGGTGGTGATCGTGGCGATGATCGCCGGCTTTGCGAGCCACCAGGACAAGTCGCGCGTGTACATGATGGTCATCCACTACACGGGCCAGACCACCGGCGACGATATCGTGCGTGCATTTGGGCGCACCAAGTTTACGGTGAAGTCCAAGACCATGCGCGGTGACAAGGTCGAGATGGCCGTGGAGGTGTTCTCGGACGGTGTGGATATGCCGTATGCCGACGCCATTCGCGCGCTCGACGGCGTGGAGGACCTGATGTTGATCCAATACAACGGCGAGTACCACGGGTAACTATGTTCCGGCGTTCTAACGAACGCCGGACCGCTCGATGCTGCGCGGGCATCTGCCGGTCGATCTGCCGCTCAAACCGTCGCTCGCGTACATATAGTACGCTTCGCTCCTCTTTCGCGGCACCTCGCCTCGGCAGCTGCCCGCTCGCTGGCGTATGCTCGACCTGGGTGGGCCGATTTGGTTCGCATGCCTTCTTCACGGGTATCATGGTGAAAGCGATTTCAATGATAGGGGTGCTCGTGGTAAAGATGAAAGATGTGGCCGAGCTGGCCGGCGTTTCGAGCGCCGCGGTCTCGCGCTATCTCAACGGTGGATATATCTCGGCGGACAAGGCCGAGCGCATTAAGCAGGCGATTGAGCTGACCGGATACGTGCGATCCAGCCAGGCTCGCGCGCTGCGCACCGGCTCCACCAAGCTCATCGGCGTTATCGTGCCTAAGATCAACTCGGAATCTGTGAGCCGCATTACCGCCGGTATTGGCCAGGTGCTCGGTCGTCGTGGCTACCAGATGCTGCTTGCCAATACCGATAACGCGGCCGATCGCGAGCTCGAATACCTCGATTTATTCCAAAATCACCCGGTCGATGGCATTGTGCTGGTGGCAACCATGATCACCGACGAGCACCGTCGCGCGATTGAGTCGTGCCGCGTGCCCATTGTGTTGATCGGCCAACATGTCGAGGGCGCGGCATGTGTCTATCACGACGATTACGAGGCTGCCTTTGAGCTCGGCCGTGCGCTTGCGGGTCGGGTGGATGGCAAGATCGCCTACATCGGAGTTACCGAAGAGGACCGCGCGGCTGGTTTCGACCGTCGTCGCGGCTTTGAGGCGGGGCTTCTTGCTGCGGGCGTGGTGCTTGATTCGAGCCTGATTCGCCAGGGATCCTTTACGCTTGACTCGGGCTATCGCGCTGCGCGCGAGCTGCTTGCCGATGCCCCCGATGTTTCGTTTATTGCGTGCGCGACCGACACTATGGCGGCCGGCGCCCTGCGCGCTCTTGACGAGGTGCGCGGCATGGGCGAGGGCGTGCGTCGCGTGAGCGGTTTTGGCGACAACGCATTTTTGCGCGCGCTGACGGGCGGTATTCCCACCGTGCATTACGGCTACCTGACCAGCGGCGTCGAGGCGACCAATATGTTGCTCAACACGCTCGATGGTGTGGAGGGGGAGAGCGGTCTAAAGACGCTCAAGCTCGGCCATCAGCTTATGAATGTCTAGGTTTTGGGCATGCCTGCCTTCCTCTGAGCCGACTGTTTTTGCCTTAAAACTACCATTCGCCGGCTAATTCCTACCGTTCATCCTGGTGTGAAAACGATTACAGATATATGAAACTGAAAACGTTTACAGTGTAAGTGTCAAAGATGGCCGGGTGCAGATGCGCCCGTTGGAGGAAAGGGAAGTCATGGACTACCGCAAATCAGCCCAAGAGGTGCTCGACAACATCGGTGGCGCCGGCAACGTTGTTTCGGCCGCACACTGCGCCACGCGTCTGCGTCTGGTGATTGCCGATAACGCCAAGGTCGACAAGGAGGCCCTTGAGAATATCGACGGCGCCAAGGGCGTCTTTGAGGCCCAGGGCCAGCTGCAGATTATTTTTGGCACCGGCACCGTCAACAAGGTCTACGAGGAGTTCATCGCGCTCAGTGGCGTCGAAGCTGCTACCAAGGCCGAGGTCAAGGAGGCCGCGGCGCAGCAGCAGAACATCTTTATGCGTGCCATTAAGGTGCTCGGCGACGTCTTTGTCCCCATCATCCCCGCCATCGTGGCTTCGGGCCTGCTGCTGGGCATTATGAGCGCCCTCAACTTTATGGCCTCCAACGGCTTTATCGCGCTCGACACCAATAACTTTATCTACAAGATCGCCGACCTGGTCTCGGGAACGTCCTTTGGCATTCTGCAGATCCTGATCGGTTACTCCGCCGCTAAGGCCTTTGGCGCCAACCCGTATCTGGGCGCCGTCGTCGGCGGTGCGTTTATCAACTCCTCGCTGCAGAGCGCCTATACGGTTGCCTCCGAGGGCGTGCAGACCATGGTCACTGTCATTCCCGGCGTCTACAGCTTTGAGTGGGTCGGTTATCAGGGCCACGTTATCCCCATCGTTATCGCCTGCGCCATTCTGGCCTTCCTCGAGAAGCGCCTGCACAAGATCGTTCCCGAGATGTTCGACCTCTTTGTGACCCCGCTCGTCTCGGTGTTCGTGACCGTGCTCGTGACGCTCGTTGCCGTCGGCCCCATCTTTGTCTGGGCCGAGAACGCCATCCTCGGTCTGATCCAGGCCCTGCTGACCCTGCCCTTCGGCATCGGTTCCTTTATCGTTGGCCTGTTCTATGCCCCCACGGTCGTTACCGGTATCCACCAGATGTACACCGCCATCGACCTGGGCCAGCTCGCCCAGTACGGTGTGACCTACTGGCTGCCCATCGCCAGCGCTGCCAACATCGCCCAGGGTGGCGCTGCGCTCGCCGTTGCCTTTAAGACCCGCGATGCCAAGATCAAGGGCCTGGCGCTTCCTTCGGCTCTGTCCGCCTTCATGGGCATTACCGAGCCTGCCATCTTCGGCGTGAATCTGCGCTTCTTTAAGCCCTTCATCGCCGGCTGCATCGGCGGCGGTTGCGGTGCCCTGGTCTGCGCGCTCACCTCGCTTGCCGCTTCCGGCACCGGCGTTACCGGCATCTTCGGTATCCTGCTGTGCCTGGCCCAGCCCGTGCAGTACGCGATCATGTTTGCGGTCGCCGCGCTGGTTTCCTTTGCCGTCTCGTTTGTTCTGTACAAGGACGAGCCCAAGGCTTCCGAGCAGGCCTAAGAGCTTTTGATTAAGGGAATGCCCGCGGGTTGTATGCTCGCGGGCGTTTCCTGTATCTGGTGCCGTTCTCTGGCGCCTTGTTACTTTCGATCCGTTAGGACTTTGATATGTCTAATGCACTTGGTCGCGACCTTGCAAAGCTGGTTGCTGCTGTTGACGCTGCCGCCTCTGGGTGCGGTCATGGCGCGTATGGCCAGCACTTCCATATTATGCCGCCGGCGGGTTGGCTCAACGACCCCAACGGTCTTTGCCAAGCGGGTGGCGTGTTCCACGCTTATTTTCAATATGCGCCGTTTGATGTTGAGGGTGGCGTTAAGGCCTGGGGCCATGCGACGAGTCGCGATCTTATGACGTGGGACTACGTTGGCGCCCCGCTGCTGCCCGACGAGCCGTTCGATTGCCATGGCGTGTATTCGGGCTCCGCGCTTGCCGAGGACGGCCGCATTCGCGTACTGTACACGGGCAACGTTAAGCTTTCCGATGCAGACGGTACGTACGACTACGTCAATACCGGCCGCCGCGCCGATACTGTTTATGTCGAGAGCGTTGATGGCCTTGCCGGTCGGGAGTTCAGCCAAAAACGCGTGGTGCTATCGTCCGAGGATTATCCCGAGGATTTGACCTGCCACGTGCGCGACCCCAAGGTGTGGCGCGATGCGGACGGTCGCTACCACATGGTGCTGGGCGCGCGTCGTCGCGTGGATGGGCCGCATGTCGATAGTCGATTTTGCGCCATGCACGGCGAGGGCGCCGGGCGCGATGTGGGCGAGATCCTGGTGTACGGCTCGGCTGACATGCAGAGTTGGGAGCTCGAGAGCCGCGTGTCTACGCCCGAGCGTTTTGGCTTTATGTGGGAGTGCCCGGGATACCTTGAGCTCGAGGCGGATGGCGGCGTGCCGGCAAGGTTTCTGTCTTTCTCTCCCCAGGGGCTCGAGGGCGGTCGTTGGGACCGCGGCAATGTGTATGCAGCGGGCTACATGCCCGTTACGGGTAACATTACGGGTGGCAAGGACGCTTATGAGCTGGGCGAGTTCCGCCTGTGGGACGCCGGTTTTGACTTCTATGCTCCTCAGGAGTTTACGTCCGAGGATGGTCGCCACATTTTGATCGGCTGGATGGGCATGCCCGATGAGCCGACCTATGGCAACGACCCCACCGTGGCGTGTGGCTGGCAGCACTGCATGACGGTGCCGCGTGAGCTTACAGTCGGTGCCGGCGGCGTGGTGCTGCAGCAGCCGGCGCACGAGATTGAGCACCATTATGCCTCGGTGCGTGTGGGGGAGGGCTCGTTGGAGGTTGCTGACGATACCTGCTTTGACGTTGTTGTTGACGGTGTCGACGGCGCTTTTACCGCGACCGTTGATGGCGAGCTGAAGCTGGCGTTTGTGTCCGCCGAGGGCGAACGGCCCTCGCGCTTTGAGATGCGTTTTACCGATGAGGGTCGCGCTTCTGCCGGCTGCGGTCGTACCGTGCGCTGGGAGCCCGTCGACGAGGTGCGCAACGTGCGCATTGTTGGCGATGTCTCGTCGGTCGAGGTGTTTGTGAACGATGGCTCTCTCGTGTTTTCGACGCGCATCTATCCCGAGTCCTATGGCGTGACCGTTGACGCTCTGGGCGCGAATGTGACCTACCACGCGCTCAACATCTAGGCGATTTGTCGCATATCGGCGCTATACTGCAGCCGTTGCCCACGATGCGGGGAACACCCGCATCGTGGGTTTTGTTAATGAAAGGAGGTTGCCGTATGGGCGTACAACAGCTAGAAGAGGCTTGGGCTGCAAGGGCCGGCGCGCGTGAGGCGCGTCTTGTTGCGGCCCTGCATGTGCCGGCGGCGCTGTCTCTGTTGGGGATTGTGCGTCCCGGTGACCGCCTGGTGGCCTTTGCGGACGACTTTGCTGATGCGTTTGCGAGCGGCTTTGATTGCTGCGATGTCGCGCTGGTGGGCTCGTCGTCCGCCGAGGCGTTTGCCGCTGCGTCCGAGGGCTTTGATGCTTCGTTTGATGTCGAGGGTCCGCACCTGTGGTGGTTTGTCAACTCCATCGGCGGGTTTGGTTTGTGCGTGCCCGATCTGCGTGCGCTGGGTCGTGCGGCTCGCGAGGCCCATGCGCTGCTGGTTGTGGACAACACCGTGGCGTCGGCTTTTGGCTGCGATCCGCTGCGTTTGGGTGCCGTGCTGTCGCTCGAGGCGCTCGACCGCGTGTGCGCCGGCAAGGCTCCGCGCAAGTTGGTTGCCGTATCGGTCGCGCGCTCGCAGCTCAAGCGCCATCGCGTGGATGCCGCGGCTGAGTGCGCGCATGCCCTGCTTGAGGGCTGTGGCTTGGCCAAGCTTGATATGCCTGCTGACGAGGCCGGTGTACTGGAGCGCGGGCTGGACTCGCTCGATGTCCGCATGCAGGCGCATTTCGATCGCGCCCGTGCGCTAGCCGAGTATCTGGCCGCCAACGAGATGGTGCGCAGCGTGCGCTATCCCGGACTGAGCTCGCATCCTGATCATGCGGTTGCAACGGGAATCCTCGAGCACGGCTTTGGCCCGGCAGTTGAATTTGATCTTATCGAGCGCAGTGCGGGTGATTTCTTCGATGCTTTGCCGGGGGAGTTTCGTACATCGCCCGCCGGCGGCGCAACGACGCGCCTTTCGGCCACGCGCGGCAAGCAGGGGAGCACCATCCGCCTCTTCGCCGGCACCGACAACCCCCTGGTCGTAGCGTCCGTCCTAGACAACGCCCTCCGCAAATCAGCTACTCTTTGATGCTGGCGATGAGGGCGTTGGCTTTGGTGGCGATGACGTTGTTGATGTCGGCCTGTAGCTCCTCGTAGACCGCTATGGCTCGCTCGCCGGCGGGGGTGAGGGTGGATCCGCGGGCTCCGTCGCGCTCGATGAGCTTGCAGCCCAGCTGTCCTTCGGCCTCGTTCACAATGCGCCAGGCTTTGGAGTATGCCATGCCCATGCTCTTGGCGGCGCGGTTGAGCGAGTGCTCGCGGGCGATGCCCTGCAGCAGTAAGACGCAGCCGTGGCCGAACACGCCCGGCAGATCTTTGTCGCACGCTTGAATGACCAACTTTGCCGTCGTCTTGTACTCCATGTGCTCCACGTCTCCCCGCTAAAGTGTTTGCTGGGCAAACGCAAAGCCTGCGTCAAACCCTCGTGTGCTCTTCTTAAATCATGCATTGTAGCAGTCAAAGTGCGTTAAGATACTTCCCCAGTATTGGGCGCCCAAGGTTGGGCTGGGTCCTACGAGGCCTGCAGCCGACCGGTCGCATGGAAAAAGGAGAAACATGGCTACGTTCTTTCCCGGTGAGTCCCACACGTTTTCGGAGTATCTGCTGGTCCCTGGTTACTCGTCCTCGCAGTGCATCCCCAACAACGTCTCTCTTAAGACGCCGCTAACCCGCTTTAAGCGCGGTGAGAAGCCGGCAATCACCTTGAACATCCCCATGGTTTCCGCCATCATGCAGTCCGTCTCGGGCGTCGACATGGGTGTCGCGCTCGCTACCGAGGGCGGCCTGTCCTTCATTTACGGTTCCCAGAGCGCCGAGTCCGAGGCCGCCATGGTCAAAGCCGTCAAGGATCACAAGGCTGGTTTCGTTCAGTCCGATTCCACGCTGACCCCCTGACATGACCATGGAGCAGGTCATCGAGCTCAAGGAGAAGACCGGCCACTCCACCATGCCGGTCACCGACGACGGCACTCCCAAGGGTAAGCTCCTGGGCATCGTCACCAGCCGTGACTATCGCCCCAGCCGCGATGACCACAGACGAAGGTCTCCGAGTTCATGACCCCGCGTGAGCAGCTCATCGTGGGCGACAAGAACATCAGCCTTAAGGTTGCCAACGACGTCATCTGGGACAATAAGCTCAACGCCCTGCCCATCGTCGATGACTACGATCACCTCATGGGCATCGTCTTCCGCAAGGACTACGACAGCCACAAGACCAACCCCAACGAGCTGCTCGACGGCGACAAGCGCTACATGGTCGGTGCCGGTATCAACACCCGCGACTATGCCGAGCGCGTGCCGCTGCTCATCGAGGCCGGTGCCGATGTCCTGTGCATCGACTCTTCCGAGGGCTTCAGCGAGTGGCAGAAGCGCACCATCGAGTGGATCCGCGCCAACTACGGCGAGGACGTCAAGGTCGGTGCCGGCAACGTCGTCGACGCCGAGGGCTTCCGCTTCCTGGCCGACTGCGGTGCCGACTTCATCAAGGTTGGTATCGGCGGCGGCTCCATCTGCATCACCCGTGAGACCAAGGGCATCGGCCGTGGTCAGGCCACCGCGCTGATCGACGTCTGCCGCGCTCGCGACGAGTACTACGAGGAGACCGGCGTCTACGTGCCCGTGTGCTCCGATGGCGGCATCGTCTACGATTACCACATGACGCTCGCCCTTGCCATGGGTGCAGACTTTATGATGCTGGGTCGTTACTTCGCCCGCTTTGACGAGAGCCCGACCGAGCGCGTCAACGTGAACGGTCAGTACATGAAGGAGTACTGGGGCGAGGGTTCTGCGCGTGCTCGCAACTGGCAGCGCTACGACCTGGGCGGCGCCGCGAAGCTTAGCTTCGTCGAGGGCGTCGACTCCTACGTTCCCTACGCCGGTTCCCTCAAGGACGGCGTGGGCGGCACGCTCTATAAGGTCAAGTCCACGATGTGCAACTGCGGTGCCCTCTCGATCCCCGAGCTCCAGGAAAAGGCACGCCTGACCCTGGTGAGCTCGACCTCAATCGTCGAAGGCGGCGCCCACGACGTAGTCGTCAAGGATTCCCAGCAGAGCGTCAGCTACCGCTAAGCGGCTTTCCCAAGCACCGCACCTTGCCGTTCAAACCGTCGCTCGCGTACCAAAGTACGCGTCGCTCTTCTTTCACAGCAATCTGCGGCACTTGGAAAACCCGACCATGCTTGGGCGGGTGACAATTTGTGGTTGATTCAAAACCACGTTATTTAGATAAAGCGAGATGCCCGCAAGTCGCAGGCATCTCGCTTGTCGTATTTGCTATCATCAGTCAAGTTAACCTTAGGGTCGGTCGGCTTAGCTTTGTTCGCTACAAGTTCCGCACGCAAAGAAGAGCACTAAATGTGCTCTTCGTCTTGCGCAGGACTGTCCGCAGTAGCGAATAAAGCTAAGCCGACCGACCCCAGCTATGATTAAAGGAGCTGATATGTGCGATTGCACAGATCATAAGGACGAGATTCCTGCCTACGACGCGCAGGCCATTGAGTCCAGGTGGATGAAGGCCTGGGAGGACTCCAACCTCTTTGCCGTTGACACCGACGACAGCAAGCCCAAGAAGTACGTGCTCGAGATGTTCCCGTATCCGTCGGGCGACCTGCACATGGGCCACGCGCGCAACTATACCATCGGCGATGCCATGGCCCGTCAGGCCCGCATGCGCGGTTACGACGTGCTGCACCCCATCGGCTTTGACGCCTTTGGCCTGCCTGCCGAGAACGCCGCCATCAAGCACAATACGCAGGCTGCTGCCTGGACGTATAAGAACATGGACCAGGCGCTCGCCACGATGAAGCGCATGGGCTTCTCCTACGATCTGGATCGCATGGTCAAGACCTGCAGCCCCGACTACTACCGCTGGGGTCAGTGGATCTTTGAGAAGCTGTGGGAAAAGGGCCTGGTCTACCGCAAGAAGAACCCGGTCAACTGGTGTCCTAACTGCAAGACCGTTCTGGCCAACGAGCAGGTCACCGAGGGTAAGTGCTGGCGCTGCGGCACCGAGCCCGAGAAGCGCGACCTGGAGCAGTGGTACTTCAAGATCACCGAGTACTCCCAAGAGCTGCTCGACGACCTGGAGAAGCTCCCCGGCTGGCCCGAGCGCGTCAAGCAGATGCAGGCTAACTGGATCGGTCGCTCCGAGGGCGCCGAGGTCGACTTTACCCTGTGCGACCAGGATGGCGAGCCCATCGAGGGCGATGAGGGCAAGATCACCGTCTTCACCACGCGTGCCGATACCCTTTTTGGCGTCTCCTTCTTTGTCCTGGCTCCCGAGTACGCCGGCCTGCACGAGCTCGTCGAGGGCACGGAGTACGAGGAGGCCGTCACTAAGATTGTCGAGGACTCCAAGCACATCTCTGCCGTCGAGCGTGCCCAGGGCACCCTCGAGAAGCACGGTGCCTTCACGGGCCGCTATGTGGTAAACCCCGTCAACGGCGAGAAGGTCCCCGTGTGGGTTGCCGATTATGTCGTTGCCGACTACGGCACCGGCGCCGTCATGGCCGTTCCCTGCGGCGACCAGCGCGATTTTGAGTTCGCCCGCAAGTATGATCTGCCCATCGTGCCGATCATCCTGGATGACGATGACCGTGCTGCCGTCGAGGCCAGCGGCGAGACCATCGATACCTTCCATGCCGAGACCGTCGACTGGGATTGCGCCCACGCTGCCGAGGGCACGCTCGTCCAGTCCGGCAAGTACACCGGTATGCGCGGCGGCAAGCACTCCGAGGGCGAGGCTGCCATCGTGGCCGACCTCGAGGCCATGGGCTGTGGTCGTCGCAAGGTCGAGTTCCGTCTGCGCGACTGGCTCATCAGCCGCCAGCGCTATTGGGGCAACCCCATCCCGGCCATCCACTGCGAGCACTGCGGCATCGTGCCCGTGCCCGAGGATCAGCTGCCGGTGACGCTGCCCGAGAACCTGGACCTGGGCGCAGGCGAGACCCTCGCCGAGTGCAAGGAGTTCTACGAGACCACCTGCCCGGTCTGCGGTCGCCCGGCCAAGCGCGAGACCGATACCATGGACACCTTCACTTGCTCCAGCTGGTATTACCTGCGCTATACCGACCCGCACAACACCGAGCTGCCCTTCTCCAAGGAAGCCGCCGACCGTTGGATGCCCGTCGATAACTACATCGGTGGCATCGAGCATGCCATTCTGCACCTGCTCTACAGTCGCTTCTTTACCAAGGCCCTGCGTGACCTGGGCCTGCTGAGCGTGGACGAGCCCTTCACCAACCTGCTGTGCCAAGGCATGGTTAAGGACGAGAACGGCGACACCATGTCCAAGTCCAAGGGCAATGTCGTGCCCCCGAGCTCGGTCATCGAGCCCTACGGCGCCGACACCATGCGTTTGGCGATCCTGTTTATCGCCCCGCCCGAGAAGGACTTCGACTGGGATCCCAAGGCCGTTGAGGGCGCCAACCGCTTCATCAAGCGCGCCTGGCGTATCGTTTGGCAGCTCGTCCAGTCCGGCGACGCCAACGTGGCCTTTGACAAGTCCGCGCTCGATGATGTCGCGATGAAACTCTATCGCGAGCGTCACCGCACCATCGCCAAGTGCACCGAGGACTTCGATCGCGGCCAGTTTAACACCGCGATCTCGGCTGTCATGGAGCTCGTCAACGCGGCGAGCGCCTACCTCAACGCCACCGAGGGTACCGCCCGCGACAAGGCGCTGTGCTACGGCGTGGCTAAGGATATCGTGAGCGTCCTTGCCCCCATCTGCCCGTTCTGGGCCGACGAGCTGTGGCACGAGGCGCTCGGCTGCGAGGGTAACGCCTACACCGCCGCCTGGCCCGAGTTCGATCTGGCCGAGTCCGTTGAGGACACGGTGCAGATCGTGGTCCAGGTGCTCGGTAAGGTCCGCGGTCGTGTCGACGTTGCCCGCGATGCCTCCAATGAGGATATGCAGGCTGCCGCCGAGGCCGCCGTCGCCAAGTGGCTCGAGGGCAAGGCGGTCGTCAAGGCCATCTGCGTGCCCGGCAAGCTGGTCAACCTGGTGGTCAAGTAAGCGCTGCGCGCATAGCTTACATGAAAAGGCGGGGGGGGACGATTCCGTATGGAGTCGCCCCCTTTTTTGGTTATGTATACTTGCGACAACACCCAATTATCCATTTCTTGTGGAGAACCTGTGCTCACGCTGACCTGCGGGTTTGTGTTGTGGTTGCACGTTTGTGCAGGTATTGGTATAGTTTGCTTGCAAATGAAGTTGTAATTGAAAGAAGTGGGGTTTCGGCCCCGCTTCTTTTTTGTATGGATGGAGGTGCCGCAATGGTCAAGACCAAGACCGAGCAGGCGATCATCGACGCGCTCGAGGCCGTCGCTCCCCAGCACGATGTCGATATCGTCGACGTCGAGCTCGTGGGTGCCACCAAGGCCCCCTGCGTGCGCGTGCGTATCGAGGGTGCCGAGGGTCAGAGCCTGTCGCTCAACGACGTCACGGCCAACACCAAGTGGGTCGGCGATGTGATTGAGGAGCTCGACCCCATCTCTTCGAGCTATACGCTCGAGGTGTCGAGCCCGGGTATGGCGCGCCCGCTGCGCCGCCCGTGCGACTTTGCCCGCTTTGTGGGCGAGAACTGTAAACTCACCTCCACCGCCACCGAGGGCCGTCGCAAGTACGCCGGCAAGATTGCCGCCGCCACCGAGACGAACGTGACCCTCGAGCTCGAGGACGGCGAGTCCGTTACCCTCGATTTCTCTGATGTTAAAAAGTGCAAGTTGAAGCCCACCTACGACTTCAAGCCCGCGAAGGAAGGAAAGTAAGATGGCAGCATCCGACATGATGTCCGCCCTGATGGAGCTTTGCCAGGAGAAGCACATCGACCAGCTCTACCTGATCGACCGCCTGGAGCAGTCGCTCGCCAAGAGCTATGCCGAGATCCTGCATCTTGAGTGGGGCGCCAAGGTGACCATCGACCGCACCACCGGCAAGATCTATGTCTACCGCCTTGAGCCGATCGACGATTCCATGGACGAGGAGGGCAACTTCACCGAGTTCGAGGAGATCGACGTCACCCCCAAGAACACGAGCCGCATCGCTGCCCAGCACGCCAAGGCCGAGATCAACGCCATCGTGCGTAACTCCGCCCGCGAGCAGATCTACGAGGAGTTCTCCGGCCGCATCGGTGACCTCATCAGCGGTACCGTGCTGCAGTCCACGCCCGACTTCACGATCGTCAAGATTCGCGAGGGCGTCGAGGCCGAGCTGCCGCACTTCGACCAGCGCCGTTACGAGAACGAGCGCAACGAGCGTCCGATGGGCGAGCGCTACCTGCACAACCAGCACATCAAGGCCGTGATCATCGACGTTCGCGACCCCAACTCCAACCTGCAGCCGGTTCGTGGCGAGCACAGCCGTCCGCCGATTGTCATCTCCCGTACCCACCCCGAGCTCATGCGTCGTCTGTTTGAGCAGGAGGTGCCCGAGATCTATGAGGGCACCGTCCAGATCAAGTCGATCGCCCGCGAGCCCGGCCAGCGTTCCAAGGTCGCCGTCCACTCGCTCGACGACCGTCTGGATCCCGTGGGCGCCTGCGTCGGCCCCAAGGGCAGCCGTGTTCGTGCTGTCGTGGGCGAGCTCCGTGGCGAGCGCGTCGACGTCATCCTGTGGGATGCCGATCCTGCCGTCTACGTCGCCAACGCCCTGTCGCCCGCTAAGGTCACCCGCGTCCTCATCGACGAGGAGAAGGCCTACGCCGGCGTCATCGTGCCCGACGACCAACTGTCCCTCGCCATCGGCAAGGAGGGCCAGAACGCCCGCCTCGCCGCGCGCCTGACCGGCTGGCACATCGACATCAAGTCCGAGACCCTTGCCGCCGACATCCTCAAGAACGTTCCCGTTCACGAGGAGCCCGCCGCCGATCTGATCGGTGACGAGGAGGACGAGGACGTCCGCCGCTGCGAATACGTGTCCGAGGACGGCATCCAGTGCCGCAACCAGGCTCGTCCCGGCTCCCGTTTCTGCGGTGTCCACGACACCGACGCCTTCGATGATGCGGAGGACCTGATCTAGCGCGCAGTCGCGCTGGGTGGGTCCCGGCGCGTCTCCCACGCTCGTTCAGTCTCTAGGCACCCAAGGTGCCAGAAAGGGTAGGTGAAGTCATATGGCAAAAGTCCGTGTGTCCACCCTGGCCAAAGAGTTCGGCATGACCTCCAAGGAACTGATGGGTCATCTCGCCGATATGAAGATTCCCGCTAAGTCCGCTTCCTCCACCTTGGAGGACGCTTATGTCGCCATGGTCCGCAAGCAGCTCGCCTCGGTGATCGAGGCCCGCGCCCAGGAAGTCGAGGCCGCCAAGCAGGCCGAGGAGCAGGCAGCTGCCGCCGAGGAGGCCGCACGCGCCGCCGAGGCCGAGCGCGAGCGCATCGCCGCCGAGAAGGCACGCGAGGAGGAGCGCCGCCAGTTTGCCGCAGCCCAGGCTGCCGAGGAGGCTGCCCGCGCCGAGGCCGAGGCCAAGAAGAAGGCCGAGCAGGAGCGCCTTGCCCGCGAGAAGGAGGAGGCTGCCCGCGAGGCCCAGCGCCGCGCCGTTCCCGCTTCCGACTCCGGTTCGCGCTTCCGTTCGCTGCTCGACCAGATCGCCGCACAGGAGACCGTGCTCAAGGAGAAGAAGGACGCCGAGGACAAGGCCAAGGCCGAGCGCGCCGCCGAGCGCGGTAACCGTCGTGGCGGCAACAACGACCGCCGCGGTGGCCGTCGAAACGATCGCAACGCCTCAGACAACAACTCCGAGCGCAACGCCTCCGAGAGCCGTCCGCACAGCCATCGCACCAACGCCAGCAACAACGTCGCTGCCGGCATGGACTTCCCCAACCCCGATAAGCAGGGCAAGGGCAAGAAGCGCAAGGGCGGTCACAACAACGAAGAGGACCACTACAGCCGCATGGCTCGCGAGGCCGAGGAGTACAGCCGCGAGAAGGTGCTCGAGGAGGCTCGTGCTGCCGTCGAGGAGGCCTCTCGCGAGTCCACCGGTCGCCGCAAGAAGCGCAAGGAGAAGCGCGAGCGCGAGGCTGCCAAGGCTCAGGAGGAGCGCAAGATAGAGGAGGCGCTGGCCCAGGGCGTGAACCCCGAGGACCTCGACGCCATCAAGGTCTCCCAGGGCGTTACCGTCCAGGAGCTTGCCGAGGCGCTCGACGTTCCGGCCAACGACATCATCAAGCGCCTGTTCCTGCTGGGTACGCCGCTCACCATGACGCAGTCCATGTCCGACGACCTCGTCGAGCTCGTCGCCGACGACCTGGGTCGTCAGATCAAGATCATCAGCCCCCCGAGGAGGAGAACACCTTCTCGTTCTATGACGATCCCGCCGACCTTAAGCCGCGCGCCCCGGTCGTCACCGTCATGGGCCACGTCGACCACGGCAAGACGTCGCTGCTCGACGCTATCCGTCACACCGGCGTTGCTGCCGGCGAGGCGGGCGGCATTACGCAGGCCATCGGCGCTTCGCAGGTCATGATCAACGACCGCAAGATCACCTTCATCGATACCCCGGGCCACGCCACCTTTACGGCTATGCGTGCCCGTGGCGCCAAGGTGACCGACATCGTCATTCTGATCGTGGCCGCCGACGACGGCGTCATGCCCCAGACCGTCGAGTCGATCAACCACGCCAAGGCCGCTGGCGTACCCATCGTCGTCGCCGTCAACAAGATCGATAAGCCGGGTGCCAACCCCGACCGTGTGCGTCAGGAGCTCACCGAGTACGGAGTCATCCCCGAGGAGTGGGGCGGACAGAACATGTTCGTCAACATCTCGGCTAAGCAGAAGATCGGTATCGACGAACTTCTGGAGACCGTGCTGCTCCAGGCCGACGTGCTCGAGCTCAAGGCCAACCCGGACACCTTTGCCTCCGGCAACGTCCTCGAGGCCAAGCTCGACAAGGGCCGCGGCTCTGTTGCTACCGTGCTCGTGACCCGCGGTACCCTGCACGTGGGCGATACGCTGGTCGCCGGCCTTACCTACGGCCGCGTCCGCGCCATGCTCGACCCCAAGGGCCGCGCCGTCACCGAGGCCGGTCCCTCCGACGCCGTCGAGATTCTGGGCCTGCAGTCCGTGCCCAACGCCGGTGACGAGTTCCGCGTGTTCGAGGACGAGCGCGAGGCTCGCGCCCTTGCCGACGAGCGTTCGCTCAAGGCCCGTATCGAGGAGCAGAGCCGCGTCAAGCACGTCACGCTCGAGAACCTCTTCGAGACCATTGCCGACGCCGAGGTCAAGGAGCTCAACTTGATCATCAAGGCCGACGTCCAGGGTTCCATCGAGGCCCTTCAGGACTCGCTCGACAAGATGGATCAGTCCGAGGTCCGCATCAACACGATCCACTCCGCCGTTGGCGCCATCAACGAGACCGACGTCGTCCTGGCCGACGCCTCCAACGCCATCATCATCGGATTTGGCGTCCGTCCGACGGTAAGGCCCGCTCCGCCGCTGAGCGCGAGGGCGTCGAGATCCGTTGCTACGACGTCATCTACAAGTGCCTCGAGGAGCTCGACGCCGCCCGTATCGGCATGCTCAAGCCCACCGAGGTCGAGGTCGCCACGGGTACCGCGACTGTCCTGGACACCTTCAAGGTGCCCAAAGTCGGTATCGCCGCCGGTGTCCGCGTCGAGGAGGGCGAGATCGCCGCGACCGATTCCGTGCGCCTGGTGCGCGACGGCATCGTGGTCTTCAACGGCAAGATCGCCTCGATGCGTCACTACAAGGACGAGGCCAAGAGCCTCAAGAGCGGTTCCGAGGGCGGTATTGGTCTGGAGAACTTCCAGGACATCAAGCCCGGCGACCAGATCGAGGGTTACCGTATCGACCAGGTTGCCCGTACCGAGTAGGGGGTAGCGCTATGAAGCAAACGCAGGCAACCCGCCGTCTGGGCGAGCAGCTTCGCGAGAAGCTCGGTTATATCCTGCTCTTTGAGGTTTCCGATCCGCGTCTCGACCTGGTTACTTTGACCGCGGTCGAGGTCGCGGTGGACCGTTCGTTCGCGCGCGTGTATGTGTCGTGCGATGCGAGTCGCTACGACGAGGTCATGGAGGCGCTCGCTAGCGCTAAGGGCCGTATTCGCAGCCTGTTGGCTCGCTCGCTCGATTGGCGTGTTACGCCCGAGCTCGATTTTCGCATCGATCGCTCGACCGATGAGGCCGAGCGCATCACGCGTGCGCTGGAAAACGTTCCCGCCACGCTTGCGATCGAAAAGGACGAGGACGGCTATCCGATAGCGGGTGCCGCCCAGGAGGCAGCTTTAGATGACTAATTCCGCCGACCTCGCTTCGTGCGAGTCTGCAGATATTCAGCGACGCATCCTCGAGCTCATCGAGGGTGCGTCCTCCATTGCGATTTCGGGACACACTTCTCCCGACGGCGACGCCCTGGGCTCAGTGCTGGGTCTGGGTCTCTCGCTTATGAAGTTTTTCCCCAACAAGGACATTGCGCTGCTGCTGGCAGACGATGACCCGGTTCCGCGCATCTACCGCTTTATGGAGGGTGCCGATCGTCTGGTGCCGGCATCTACGTACACCGGCAATCCGGACCTGTTCATCTCGGTGGACGTACCGGTCGTCGAGCGCCTCAATAATTCCGCCGAGGTGCTTCGTCGCTCCAAGCATGTGGTGTGCTTCGATCACCATCCGGCGCGCGAGGAGTTTGCCGAGCTCAGCCTGAGGCGCGTCGAAGCTGCAGCCTGCGCTATGATCATCGACCGCTTCTTGGACAATTGTGGCATTGTCGCACGTGATGGCGTTGCGACCTGCCTGCTGTGCGGCTTGGTGACCGACACCGGCCGTTTTCAGTACCAAAACGCCGATGCCGCCGCGTTCCATGCGGCCTCGCGCCTGGTGGCGCACGGTGCCGATCCGGCGCGCGTTGCGCTCGAGGTCTACCAGAGCATGCGCGTTGAGTTTTTGCACCTCAAGTCCATTGTCATGGGTCGCATTAAGACGGTCGCGCATGGGCGCGTGGCGTATAGCTATGCCTACCAGAGCGACCTTGAGGCCTGCGGCGTCACCTCGGACGAGTGCGACGGCCTGGTCGATGTGGTGCGTTCGGTGATGGGCGTCGAGGTCTGCATGTTCTTAAAGGGCATTGAGGGCGATACCAAGGTGCGTGGCAACCTGCGCTCCAAGGGCGACCTCGATGTGTCCGAGATTGCTGCCAACTTTGGCGGTGGCGGGCATCATGCCGCCGCCGGCTTTTCCAACAACGGAACAATTCGCGAGACGCTCGCCGTGGCACTTCCCATGCTGGCCGAGCTGGTGGGGGAGGATCCCGCTTCGGTGACCGTCGAGCTCTAACTAATTGGATGGTACATGGCTCGTCGAACGCCTTCTCAATTGAATATGCTGCTCGCCGTCGATAAGCCGGTGGGCTGCACGTCCCACGATGTGGTCTCGCAATGCCGACGCGCCCTCCATGAGCGGCGCGTCGGCCATGCCGGTACGCTCGACCCCATGGCATCCGGCGTCATGGTGGTGGGCGTGGGCCAGGCCACCCGTCTGCTGGGCATGCTGACCCTCGATACCAAAAGCTACGTCGCCGACATCTCGTTTGGCGCCGAGACTAATACCGATGACGCGGAGGGCGAGGCCGTCCGCACGGTGGCTGTTGCCAACGAGCTCCGCGATCCTGCCTATGCTCGTGAGCGCTTGGCCGCCATGCTGGGCCCGCAGATGCAGGTGCCGCCGGCGTTTTCTGCTATCTCGGTCAATGGCGTTCGCGCCTACAAGTCTGCTCGCGAGGGCAATGCGGTGGACCTACCTCCGCGCCCCGTCGAGGTCTATGCCGCCGACCTGATCGCCGTGGGCGGCGAAGGTGATACGTGTGTGTGGACCGTGGCGTTCTCGGTGAGCAAGGGCACCTATATCCGTGCGCTCGCTCGCGACCTGGGCCGCGCTTGCGATAGCGCCGCGCATATTTCCGCGCTGCGCCGCACGGCTTCCGGTGTTGTTTCCATTGGCGCTTGTCATGCGGTCGAGGAGCTTTCTCCCGAGTCCGCGGCTGGCTTTGCCCTGGATCCCATTGCGGCCCTGGGCGCCACACGTGTTGACTTGCCGGGCAATCTTGCCGACGACCTGCTCTGCGGCCGACGCATTCCCGTTGAGCGTGCGCTTGCCGATTTCGATTCCTCGAAGGCGCCGTTTGCGTTGGTGCTCGATGGGGGACTCAAGGCGCTCGCCCGCATTGAGGGCGGCCGCTTTGTCATGGAGCACGTGTTTCCGCAGGCAATCGGCGGTGTTCGATGATGTTGTCCGCTCGCGAGCTCGCGCGTGTCTTTTTCGCGGGCGAGTCGGACGAGGCTCGCATCGTTGCTGCCGATACGTTTGATGAGTGTGAGCACTTGGGTGCCGCTTCAATCGCCATTGGCGTGTTCGACGGCGTTCACCGTGGACACCAGGAACTCATCGAAGCGCTTGTCCGTGATGCCCGTGCCCATGGCTGTAAGGCGGTCGTGGTTACCTTCGATCCCGACCCGGACGTTGTGGTGAGCCCTTCGCCCGCTCAAAAATTGATGACGACGGCCGACCGTCTGCATGCCTTGGCTCAAACCGGGGTCGATGCGGTGGTGGCCGTTCCCTTTACGCCTGAGGTTGCGGCACTCGACCATGTTGGTTTTCTCTCGCTGGTGTCGCGTCTGGTCGACATTCGTTCGATTCGCGTTGGCAGCGACTTTAGGCTGGGTCGTGGCGGTGCTTCAGGTGTTGCCGAGATGCGCGCCTGGGGTTCCGAGCGCGGCGTTGACGTGTATGGTCACGACCTACTTTGTGAGGGCGGTGAGGCCATTTGCGCCACCCGCATCCGTCATGAGTTGGGACAGGGCCATGTGGAGCTGGCTGCTGAGTTGCTTGGCCGCCCGTATATGGTGCGTGGCGGTGTTATTCGCGGCCGTCACGAGGGTTCTGACATGGGCTTTCCCACGGCAAACCTGCAGGTTCCCGACGGCATTCAGGTGCCTGCCGATGGCGTGTATGAGGGCATGGTGCTCGTCGATGACACCGTGTGGCCCGCTGCCGTGAACGTCGGCCTGCCGCCGACGTATGCCGACGATGCGGCATCTGCGCATCTTGAGGCTAACTTAATTGGTTATACGGGCGACCTCTATGGCGCTTCCGTTTCGCTGGCGTTTACGCGCTGGCTGCGTCCCTCGCGTGTGTTCGATTCGCTGGATGAGTTGATCGCGACCGTCGAGGGTAATATCGAAGATATTCGTCACAACTTGGGCGATCAGGGGGTGAGCATCCGTGATTAGCGATGAGGAAAAAGACCAGGTACGCGCTGCGTCCGACCTGGTTGCCATCGTGCAGGAAACGGTCGAGCTCAAGCCCCGCGGCCATGAGTTTTGGGGATGCTGCCCTTTCCATGGCGAAAAGACGCCGTCCTTCCACATTATCCCCGCCACGCAGGTGTGGCATTGCTTTGGCTGCGGCGAGGGTGGCGACGTTTTCACGTATATCATGAAGCGCGAGAACCTGAGCTTTCCCGAGTCAATCCGTTACTTGGCCGATCGCGCGGGTATTGAGCTGCATGACACCGGAGATCGCCGCGAGCGCGGCACCAAGCGTGCCCGCATCTACGATCTGTGCGCCGAGACCGCCCAGTTCTACCACACCATGCTCATGCGCGGTAAGGACGGCCGTCCGCGCGAGTACTTTGCCAGCCGCGGCATGGGCGGCGACGTCTGCCGCCGCTACTGCCTGGGCTTTGCACCGGGCCGCAACGCGCTGGTGTCGCACCTGTCCCAGGCCGGTTTTACCCCGCAGGAGATGATCGACGCCAATGTTGCCGTGAGCCGCGGGCGCGGGCAGCTTGCCGACCGCTTCTACGACCGCGTGATGTTTCCCATCTTTGACGAACAGGGTCACAACATCGCCTTTGGCGGGCGCATCATGGGCGATGGCCAGCCTAAGTATCTCAACACTGCCGAGACGAGCGTGTTTCATAAAAAGCGAAACCTCTATGGCTTTAACTGGGCCAAGGAGTTTATTGTCGCGCAAGATACCGCCATCGTGGTTGAGGGCTATACCGACTGCGTCGCCTGCTGGGAGGCTGGGATCAAAAACCGTCGTCGCCACGCTGGGAACCGCGCTCACGGAGCATCACGTCAAGACGCTCACTCGCTTTGCCAAGCGCATTGTGTATATGTTCGATGGCGATGCCGCCGGCCAAAAGGCCGCTCGCCGTGCGATTCAGTTTATCGAGCAGGATTCTATGGACCTGCGCTGCGTGGTGCTCCCCGACGGCAACGATCCCATGGAGTTCATCACGGCGCATGGTGGCGAGGCGCTGCAGGCGCGCATTGACGCTGCCGAGCCGCTTATGGACTTTGTCTACCGTTCGCTGCAGGAGTCGAGCGACATCACCACGCCAGGCGGTCGCGCCAAGGCGCTGGAAGATGCGCTGACGCTTATCTATCCGCTGCGCGATAGCTATATGATCGACACGTACTTTATCCAGATTGCCGACCTGTTGGGTTTGGATCTGGAGACCGTGCGTGCGAGCTCGGGCCGTGTGTTTCGCGATGTCGCCAAGCGCGAAGATGCTGAGCGCCGTCGCGAGCAAAACTATGAGCGCCAGAGGGCACAGGCCGAGCGCTCTGGAAATGCGGGCGGTCGGGCATCGGGTTCTCGCGATGCCTGTCGCGGCGCTTGGGCATCGGGCGCGACGCCGCCGGTGTCCGCGCCGGTCGAAGAAGAGCCGTACGACTACGTCCCGCTCGATGCCTACGGTGCCGCGCCCGTGGAGGTCGTCGACGATCTTCCGCCGATCGATGTGTCTGATGGTATGGGCGCTGTGCCTGTGGCTGATGGTTCGAACGCACCGGCTGCGGCGGCGCCGATGGTTCTTACCGATCTAGAGCGCAAGTCCTTGGCAGGGGAGCGCGAGCTGCTGACCATGCTCACGAGCTACCCCGACCTGTTCCGCACGTATGCCGACCGCATCTGCTCCATCGAGTGGGTTGACCCACGTCACGAGTCCATCGCATGGGCCGTTCTAGCAACGCCGCCGGGAACCGATCCTGCAGCCTGCATGGATGCGGCGCGCTCAGTGTGTCCCGAGGCGGCAACGCTTGTGAGTGCCGGGCGCATCTCGGCGACGAGCAAGCACCCCACCGAGACGAACATCTTGTTTATGCTCGATACGCTCGAGCTCTACACCATCAAGCGCCGCATGCGTGCCGCACAGGCCAAGCTACGCCAGGACCGTTCACTCGATGATGAGGCCCGTCGCGCGCTGACCGTTCGGGCCGCGCAGGATTCGCAGCGTCAACGCGAGCTGCAAAAGTCGATCGGCGGCGTGGCAGACCCGTTCCGTTTGATCGGCCTGGAGGCCGCAGGCACAGAACAGGCCTAGATGTTGTGGTCAACCAGCGTATTCTCGCCTATATCCAGTCCTCTTTTTGGGTATAGACGTCAATGTGTGTGCTAAAGTATTGAGTCCTGTGGACTATGAAGGGAGAATCTGTGCCAAAAAAGACTGAGAGCACGGGTACTGGGCTGGAATCCTACGTTGCAAAGCTCATGGGCAACGGCTCAAACAGGACTTCGGTAACCGAGGACGAGATTCAGGTCGCCCTGAAGGATATCGATGTCTCTGATGAGCAGCTCACCGCGGTGTATTCCGCGCTGCGCAACAGCGGCATCCAGATTATCTCCGCGAGCGGTAACGACGACGCCCCCATGGACGTCGACGATGACGATAACGATACCGATACCGACGATTTCGATGACGACGACGAGCATGATTCCGGCTCGCTCGACGATCATGAGCTCAAGATGGCCCGTCAGGCCGACGCCGAGATGGGTTCTTCCAATAGCAAGAAGAAGCGCACCGTGCGCACGTCCCGTTCACGCTCCCGCGTGCGCGGCATCGATGCCTCCACGGTGATGCTGACCGGCGACCCGGTCCGTATGTACCTCAAGGAGATCGGCAAGGTCGACCTGCTGACCGCCTCCGAAGAGGTCGATCTGGCCATGAAGATCGAGGCCGGTCTTGAGGCCACCGAGAAGCTCGAGGCTGCCGATGCTGGTGAGCTCGAACTCACGCGTGCCGAGATGCGTCGTCTTACGCGCATTGAGAACGTGGGCCTCGAAGCCAAGCAGGCGCTCATCAGCGCAAACCTGCGTCTGGTCGTCTCCATCGCCAAGCGCTATGTCGGTCGCGGCATGCTGTTCCTGGACCTGATCCAGGAGGGCAACCTCGGTCTTATCCGCGCCGTCGAGAAGTTCGACTACCAGAAGGGCTTTAAGTTCTCCACGTACGCCACGTGGTGGATCCGTCAGGCCATCACGCGCGCTATCGCCGACCAGGCCCGTACCATCCGTATTCCCGTGCACATGGTCGAGACCATCAACAAACTCGTCCGCGTGCAGCGCCAGCTTCTCCAGGACCTGGGTCGCGACCCGACTCCCGAGGAGATCGGTGCCGAGATGGACATGAGTGCCGACCGCGTCCGCGAGATCCAGAAGATTTCGCAGGAGCCCGTTTCGCTCGAGACCCCCATCGGCGAGGAAGAGGATTCCCAACTGGGCGACTTTATCGAGGACTCCCAGGCCATCGTTCCGCCTGATGCCGCCAGCTTCTCCATGCTGCAGGAGCAGCTCACCCAGGTGCTCGACTCGCTTGCCGATCGTGAGCGCAAGGTTATCGAGCTGCGCTTTGGCCTTGTCGACGGACATCCCCGTACGCTCGAGGAAGTCGGCCGCGAGTTTGGCGTCACGCGCGAGCGTATTCGTCAGATCGAGTCCAAGACTCTGGCCAAGCTCCGCCACCCGAGCCGCTCGAGCAAGCTCAAGGACTACATCGAGTCTTAGTAGTTACGGCGTTTTACCAAACGCCGTAACTGGTCGACGCTGCGCGGGCACCAGAGCGACAACTTGTCATTCAAAGAGGACGGCATGACCAGAAGGTCTATGCCGTCCTCTTTTCATGCCAATTTGTTCGCTCTGGTGCCCGCTCGCTGGCATTGTCAAAACATCGGCGTTTCCGTTGCCGGTGCCGGCAGCTAGAGCGTTCCCAAGGGATCATGGCGAGAAAATTCTCAAAAAAGTTCTTGCCCTGAGCTGATTCGTCCGTATAATAATCTTCGTTGCTTGAGAGCACGCACCTATTCCTCGGTAGCTCAATGGTAGAGCACGCGGCTGTTAACCGCGCTGTTGTAGGTTCGAGTCCTACCCGGGGAGCCAGAATTTTCCAGCCCTTCCCGTTGGGCTTTAAATTCCTCGGTAGCTCAATGGTAGAGCACGCGGCTGTTAACCGCGCTGTTGTAGGTTCGAGTCCTACCCGGGGAGCCAGGTTGTAAAACCCGTCGCTTATGCGGCGGGATTTTTTCATGTCGCGATCGCCGGTCGCGAACGTTACCATATCAACATTTCGTGTCGAGGAGGTAATCCCGCGACCCACCACCTCAACATGGCGCGGTCGTTGTAGAATAATGCAATGATTGCTCCCACGACATGGTGCCGCGAGCACCAAGAAAAGGAGATTCTTGTGTCTGAGACCATTAACGGCAGCCTGAGCGTCTCGAACGACGTTATTGCCGATATTGCCGGTTATGCCGCGATGACGTGCTATGGCGTCGTCGGTATGGCCGAACAGCTCCAGGGCGCCGAGAGCGTGCGCCTGCTTGCCGGTCAGCGCCTCCGCAAGGGCGTGCTTGTCTCCGCCGACGAGAACGGCCTTACGGTCGATCTTCACGTCGTGCTCGAGAACGGCGTCAACATGAAGTCCGTCTGCCACAATCTTTCGAGCTCCGTTGCCTTCACCCTGCAGGAGATCGCCCAGATCGATCCCGCCAGCCTTAAGATCGGCATTCACATCGACGCGCTCAAGAGCCGTCTGAACTAGCATCCGAAAACGGAGATTCAAATACCCATGATTGCAAAGACCATTCGCACCTGTTTTCCGATCGCTGCGGCTGCCGTTTCCGACAAGGCCGAGGAGATCAACAAGCTCAACGTCTTCCCCGTACCCGACGGCGACACCGGCACCAACATGTCGCTCACGCTCGCCTCGGTGACCAAGGAGCTTTCCGCCCTTCCCGCCGATGCCGACATGGAGGCCATCGCAGGTGCCATCACGCACGGCTCCTTGATGGGTGCCCGCGGCAACTCCGGCGTCATCACCTCGCAGATCCTGCGCGGCGTGGCCGAGGGCCTCGTCTCTGCCGACGAGCCCATTACGTCTGCCAACATCGCCTTCGCTTTCCGCCGCGCCGTCAAGGTCGCCTTCCAGGCCGTCCGCAAGCCCATCGAGGGCACGATCCTCACGGTGCTGCGCGATGTCTCGACCAAGGCCGACGAGTGCGAAAAGAAGAAGTTCTCGGCCGAGGACGCGCTCGATGCCATCGTCGTCGAGGCCTACCAGTCCGTCGCCCGCACGCCCGACCTGCTTCCCGTTCTGAAGGAGAACGGCGTGGTCGACTCCGGCGCTTTTGGCTTTGCCATCTTCCTTGAGAACTTTGTAGCCGCCGCGCTTGGCCGCAGCACCGTTGTCGAGGATTTCTCCGCTACGTTTGACTCTGCCGGTTCTGCCCGCGACGCGGCCCTTGGTCGCGTTGAGATCGAGGCCAACGACGACTGGGAGGGCTCAGAGTTCCGCTACTGCAACGAGTTCCTCTTTAAGGCCGACGCCCCGTTTGATGAGGACGAGTGCCTTAAGTTTCTGGGCTCCATGGGCGACTGCGAGCTGCTCGTGGGTGCCTATCCCGACTACAAGATCCATGTGCACTCCAACACCCCCAACCTGGTGCTCGAGCACATGCTGCAGCTCGGTCAGATCTATGAGGTCTTTATCCACAACATGGAGATGGAGGCCCACGACCGTACCGCCAAGATCCACGAGGATCAGGAAAAGGCCGCCGAGCCCGCCAAGGCGCTGGGCTTTGTCGCCGTTGCCGCCGGTTCCGGCGAGGCCGACATCCTCAAGTCCCTCGGCGTCGACGTGGTCGTGTCCGGTGGCCAGACTATGAACCCCTCGACCGCCGACCTGCTGGGCGCGGTGGACCAGGTCAACGCGACCTCGGTCATCATCCTGCCCAATAACGGTAACATCCGCATGGCTGCCGAGGCTGCCGCTTCTGCCTGCACGGACAAGAAGGTTGCCGTCGTTCCCACCAAGACCGTCCCGCAGGCGTTCTCCGCGCTGTTCGCGGTCCTGCCCGATTCCGAGCTCGAGGATGCCGTCGCCGCCATGGTCGACGCCATCAGCGAGGTCCGCGATGGCGAGGTCACCCGCGCCGTGCGCGATTCCAGCGCCTCTGACGGCTCTCCGATTCACTCCGGCGACGTCATGGGCATCATTGCCGGCTCCATCGATGTGGTCGGCTCCGACGTGAAGCAGGTCACGCTCGATTGCATCAATCGCATGCAGGAGGAAGAGGAGGGCGACGCGCTGACGATTCTGGCCGGCGAGGAGCTGTCCGACGAGGCCTTCCAGGAGATCGTCGACGCTATCGAGGAGGCTCAGCCCGACCTGGAGATCGACGCCCATCGTGGCGAGCAGCCGCTCTATCCCGTGATCTTCTCGATCGAGTAGGCATCTGCCCATGTCCGAGCTCTGCTCCGTGCCGCGCGTCTCGGAGCGCTTTGCCCAGAGCAATGCGCTCGACGAGGATATCGCGCGACTCAAATATGTTTCGGGTAAACGTGAGGAGGCCCTTCGCCGTCTGGGAATTCGGACGGTGGGGGACCTCCTTCTCCATATCCCACATCGATATCTCGACTTTACGCGCTCCTGGTCTATTGAGATGGCGCCCATCGGTACCGTTTGCACGATTGTCGCTACGGTCGATCGTATCGTCCAAAAGCAGCCTCGCCCGCGTATGCAGGTGACCGAGGTCTCGCTTGTGGACGAGACGGGGGTGCTGCAAGTCGCCTTTTTCCGTCAGCCCTGGATTGCCCAGCAGTTTAAGCAGGGTGACCGCCTGGCCGTGATGGGTAAGGTCGAGTTTGCCTACGGCTTTAAGCAGATGGCCTCGCCGCACTTTGAAAAGCTCGAGGATGGGCGTGCCGCAGGCACCATCCTGCCGGTCCATTACGTGAGTGATGGCGTGAGCCAGGCGTGGATGCGCCGCATCGTAAGCGGCGCGCTCGAGGTCGTCGGCAATCCCTTTGATCCCATTCCGGCACCGCTGCGCGTTAAGCGCCGCCTGATGAGCAATGCCCGCGCGCTGCGTTCAATCCATTTTCCATCGAGTATGGCAGAGCGCGACATCGCGCGTCGTCGCCTGGCCTACGAGGAGTGCCTCTACCTGCAGCTGGCGCTGCGCCTGCGCAACGACGGCGGCCTGGTCGATGTGGTTCCCTATGCCCACACCGCGGGCGAGCACCTGGCCGCGCTCAAGCAAGCCTTGCCGTTTTCGCTGAGCGACGAGCAGGAGGCCGCGTTCCATGACATCCTGCATGATATGTGCGATGGCGGGCGCGTGATGAACCGTCTGCTGCTGGGTGATGTCGGTACCGGTAAGACGGCCGTTGCCGCCTGCGCGCTGGCGGTTGCGGCCGATAGCGGCACCCAGGCCTGTGTCATGGCGCCCACGGGCGTGCTGGCGCGTCAGTATGCCGATAAGACCGGCCCCTTGCTCTCTCAGGCCGGTATAACGTGGGCGCTGCTGACGGGTGCCACTCCGGCGGCCGAGCGCGAGCGGATCCATGAGCAGCTGCAGTCCGGCGAGCTCGATGTCCTCTTTGGCACCCATGCTGTTCTTTCCGAAGACGTGAACTTTAAGCACTTGTCGCTCGTGGTCATCGATGAACAGCACCGCTTTGGTGTGGGCCAGCGCAACGCTCTGCGCGCGAAGGGCCCCGGTGCCGATCTGCTCGTTATGACGGCAACGCCCATCCCGCGTACGCTGGCGCTTTCGGTCTACGGCGATCTGGACACGAGCATCATCCGCCATCGGCCCGTCCCTGGCGCTGGCGTGACGACAAGCGTACTCACCGAGTCGAGCCGTGACCTCGCCTATGGAGCCATCCGCGAGGCGCATGAAAAGGGTCAGCAGGCCTACGTGATTTGCCCGCTCGTGGAGCCGAGTGATTCGGCCGATGAGCTGGAAGACGTGCCCGGTATTGCCCGCGACGATGAGGGCCGCGTAACTGTCCCCGTGCCGCTGCACGATACGGCGACCGAGCTTGATTGCCTGCGTTTGGCGTTGCCGGGTCTTGCCATCGAGCGCCTTCACGGCCGTATGCCAGCGGGGGAGAAGGACCAGGTTATCGATGCCTTCAAGCGTGGCGAGATTGACGTGCTCGTCTCGACTACGGTGGTTGAGGTGGGCGTCGACGTGCCTAACGCCACCGTCATGGTCATCGAGAACGGCGAGCGCTTTGGTTTGGCTGCCCTGCACCAGCTGCGCGGTCGCGTGGGCCGCGGCAGCGTGTCGGGCACCTGCCTGGTTATGACGCACTCCAAGGGCAATGGCGGCGCCTCGGCTGCGCAAGACCGTCTGCAGTCGCTCGAAAAGACCTCGGACGGCTTTACGCTCGCCCAGATGGACCTGCGCCTGCGTCACGAGGGTGAAATCTTGGGCTACCGTCAGCATGGCGGCGTGACCCTGCGCTTTGTGGACCTGGACGTCGACGAGGACCTTATCGAATGGGCCCATTTGGACGCGGTCGAGCTCTTGCGGTATGCTTGCAACCTTGACTCTGTGGCGACGCGCCCCTTGCGCGACGCGGTCGCCATGCGTTATCGACATATCTTTAAGGAGGTCAGCGGAGGATGAGAATCATCGGCGGCGAATGGCGCGGTCGTAAGATCGAGGAGCCCCGTGGTCGCGATGTCACCCGCCCCACGACTGATCGCGTGCGCGAGGCGTGCGCTTCTATGGTCATGTCGGCATTCGATTTCGATTTGGACGAGGTTCGTGTGCTGGACGCTTTTGGCGGCTCCGGTGCCTTAGGGTTAGAGATACTCTCTCGTGGGGCCCGCTCGCTCACGACGTTTGAGATCGATCGCAACGCCGCGCGGCTCATTACCAAGAATATCGAGTCGCTCTGCCGTGACCGTGCGCGTTGGCGCGTGGTCACGGGCGACATGCTGGCGAGTGCCTCGCGCGGTCGTGTACCGGGCGGCCCCTTTGATCTGGTCATGCTCGACCCGCCCTATGCTTTTGGTGCCGAGCCGGTCGAGGAACTGCTGCAGAATCTTGCCCAGCAGGGCCTGCTGACATCAGGTGCCTATGCCCTGTTTGAGCATGCCGCTGCCGACGCGGGCGCGCATCCGGCCGGCTTTGAGACCGTGCGCGAGAAGCGCTACGGCATCACCTCGGTCGACCTGCTTCGTTGGGTCGGCGATGACGACGGTGAGGGCGACAGCGCCGGCGCAGATGCCGACAACAACGATGCCACGACGTTTCAGGAGGACGCCCATGAATGACACCATCAACCGCGTGATCGTCCCGGGCACCTTCGATCCCATCACGTTTGGCCATATCGATGTGATCCGCCGCGCCCGCCGCATCTTTCCCAGCGTGATCGTCGCTGTTGCCGAGTCGCAGGGTAAAAACGGTGTGGGCACCACGTTTATGCTCGATGAGCGCGTGGCGCTGGCCCGCGAGGCGCTCGGTGATATCGACGGCGTCGAGGTCCTGCCCTTTACCGGCCTCTTGGTCGACTTCGCTCGTGAGCAGGGGGCGGGGGCCGTGGTCAAGGGACTGCGCGCCATGACCGACTTTGAGTATGAGCTGCAGCAGGCCGACCTTAACTATCGCCTGGATAGCGAGCTGGAGTCCATCTTTGTCATGAGTGCGCCGCAGTACGGCTATATCTCGAGCTCGGTCGTTCGCCAGATCGCCTCGCTCGGCAGCGATGTATCGACGTTTGTCCCGTCCAACGTGGTCGAAGCGCTCAAACATCGCTTTTCGTGACGTTTCTTATTGCCTGGTGGCATGTGGTAAACTAGCACTATGATATGTTACCTATGAAAGGAGACCGGATGCCGGGCGAGAATTTTCCTGGCGATAGGATCGTCAGCTTGGTCGATGAGCTCGAAGGGCTGATCGAGGAAGCCAAGCCGCCTTTCGGCAAGAACGCTCAGTTCAAGGTCATCGACGCCGACGTGTTCTTCAACATCCTCGACGAGATCCGTATGAGCTATCCCGAGGAGTGGCAGAAGTCCCGCCGTATCCTTAAGGAGCGCGAGGAGCTTATGGCTTCCGCCGCCGCTCAGGCCGATTCCATCATCGCCGACGCTCAGCAACAGGCCCTCACCATTGCCGGTGAGCAGGAGATCGTCCGCCTTGCGCAGCAGCAGGCCGACGACATCCGCGATCGTGCCCAGCAGTACGAGCGCGAGACGCGTTATGCTGCCGAGGACTATGCAGAGCAGGTCTTTACGCACCTGGAGGAGAACCTCAAGAGTCTGACCGGCACCGTTACCCGTTGCCGTCAGCAGCTCAACGAGGGTGCTGCCCAACAGAATGGTCAGTGGTAATGGCTGAGTTCCCGAGCGTTACCGTCGATCTTTCCGAGCAGCTCGAGTTTCCTGGAGATTCGTATCCGCTGACCGGTAAGGTCGATGTCGCCACCTACACGGTGGGCGAGAAGGAGTACCAGCTTAAGGACGGCATCGACTACGACGTTGTCTTTACCAATGCCGGTACCGGTGTCTTGCTCACGGGCATGGTCCGCGCGCACGCCACCGGTGAGTGCGACCGTTGCCTGGAGCCCGCCTCGTTTGATATCGCCGGAGAGATCGAGGAGTTCTACCTCTTTGAGGAGCCCGAAGATCCCGAGGCCTACGAGGACGGCTACGAGCTTCTGGGTGAGGACCGCATCGTCGATCTGGGTGAGCCCATCAATGACGCGGTCGTTATGGACACGCCGTTTGTGGTGCTCTGCAAGCCCGATTGCCGTGGTCTGTGCCCTACATGCGGTTGCAATCTCAACGTCGAGCAATGCGATTGCGCCGCCCAGGCAGAGGCAGAATGGGCCGCTGCCACGGAAAATCCATTTGCAGCATTGAAGAATCTCAAGCTCGATGAGTAAAACTGTGGTAGTATCGCTACTTGCGCGTAATCGCCACACTGGATAGTTCATAAGGAAGGTCACTATGCCCGTACCTAAACAAAAGCAGGGTCGTATCCGCACTCACACCCGTCGTTCCGCCAACATGAAGATCTCGGCTGCGGCTCAGTCCACGTGCCCCCGTTGCGGCGCTGTCAAGCTTCCGCACCACGTGTGCCCCAGCTGCGGTTTCTACAAGGACCGCGAGGTTATCGTTACCGAGTAACGGTATACTCTGGATGCGATGCCGTTCCAAATGGAACCACAATGGCCGGCTCAATGAGTCGGCCATTTTTGTATAAGGAGCATGTATATGAGTAACGTTCGCGTTTGTGTAGACGTTGTGGGCGGAGACGAGAAACCTCAGGTCGTTCTCGATGGTATCGAGGCCGCACTTGCCGCCGATCCCGATATCGAGGTCTTGGCAGCTGGCCCCGCCGAAATCGTCAATCCCTTTGCTGCTTCCCACGCACGTGTTGAGGCCCTTGAGGCACCCGACGTTATCGCCATGGATGACGATCCCATTCGCGCCGTGATGACCAAGCGCAAGTCTTCGATTGTGCTTTCCTGCCGTGCCATTAAGAAGGGCAACGCGGACGCGTTCTTCTCTGCTGGTTCTACTGGTGCTATGACCGCCGCGGCTACCGCTTACGTGACGCCATTTAGGTATCAGGCCGAGGGCAAGAAGCAGCCGGTGCGTCCGTGCCTTACCAATGCGCTGCCCAATCGCGCCGGCGGTCTGACGGTGCTGTGCGACATGGGTGCCAACCCTGATGTCGAGGTTGACGATATGGTGCGTTTTGCCCAGATGGGCAGCGCCTATGCCCGCGTCGTCCTGGGCATCGAGCATCCTCGCGTGGGCCTGCTTGCCAACGGCACCGAGGACGAGAAGGGTTCTAACTTTACCAAGGCCTGTTTCCCTGCTATGAAGGCCGCCGTTCCCGGCTTTGTTGGTAACTGCGAGGGCACCGACCTCACCTCAGGCAACTTCGATGTCGTCGTTGCCGATGGTATGTCGGGCAATATTGCGCTCAAGGCCACCGAGGGCGCTGCCAAGTTTTTGCTGCAGGAGCTCAAGGGTGTCTTTATGTCTTCGCTCGGCACCAAGATTGCCGCGCTGCTCATCAAAAAGCAGATGCGCGAGATTAAAGCCAAACTTTCGGGCGACGCCAAGGGCGGCGCGATTCTTTTGGGCCCTGCGCGGCGTGGTCCTGATCGGCCATGGCGCCACCTCGGTCGAGGCTGTTAAAAACGGTACGCTCGCGGCGGCCGAAGCCGTGCGCGCCGGGCTGGTCGAGAATGTCGCCAACTCTATTGACGGTATCGTTTTATAAGAGCGAGTTAGAGCGCTGTTATGTGCTTCGCGGCGCACGTCGTGGGGTAGAATCAGAACCGTGTCTTGGTACCGCCCGGGCGGTACCATTCTTTTGGTATTCATGCACTATGAGAGGAAGCGCTATGGACCGCTCCGAAATCTTCGACAAGATCGCCGAGGTCGCTGCTGACGTTCTGGGCGTCGATGTTGCCGAAATTAGCGAGGAGACCACCTTTGACGACCTCGATGCCAACTCGCTCGAGCGCCTGCAGCTGGTTACGGCTATCGAGGACGAGTTCAACCTCGAGATCGATGACGAGACCCTGCTCTCGCTCAACTCTGTCGCCGACGCCGTCGACGCTATCGAAGCTGCCAAGGAGGCCTAAGTCTTGGCTTTATCCGAACGACTTACGCGCGCCCAGGAAATCCTGGGCCACGAGTTCAACAATAAGGTGCTGCTGCGCGCGGCGCTTACGCATCCCTCGGCAGTCGAGGGTCAGCCGGTTTCTGCCAGCTATGAGCGCCTTGAGTTCTTGGGCGATTCCATTTTGGGCGCCGTCGTCGCCCGTTCGCTCTTTGAGTCCTATCCTGAGTTTGACGAGGGCAAGCTCACGCGCCTGAAAGTGTCGCTTGTCTCGGGCGCTACGCTGTCCGAGGTTTCTCACGAGCTGGGCATCGACGACATCATCATCTTTGGTGCCTCCGAGACCGGTACCGGTGCGCGCGGCCTGCATTCGGCGCTCGAGAACGTCTATGAGTCGCTCGTGGGCGCGCTGTACCTGGATGCCGGCTGGGACGTTGCGGCGGAGTTTATCCATCGTACGCTTAAGCCGCATCTGGCTTCCGAGCGTGCCGAGCACCCCGCGAACCCCAAGTCGTTCTTGCAGGAGTGCGTGCAGGCAGACGGCCACGAGCCTCCGGCGTACAAGCTCGTTGGCTCCGAGGGCCCGGCGCATGCGCCCACCTTTACCGCCGTGGTTTTGATCGATGGTATTCGCCAGGGGCGCGGCTCCGGCTCCTCAAAGAAAGAAGCCGAGGGAGCCGCCGCGCTCGAAGCGCTCGACCGCATGGGTTACACCACCAACGGCGTGATTCTGAACAAGAAGCACGTGTAAGCGAGGAACCGTGTATCTCAAGTCCCTCACGCTCAAAGGGTTCAAGTCGTTTGCCGACCGCGCCCATATGACGTTTGAGCCGGGCCTGACCGTCATCGTTGGTCCCAACGGCTCGGGAAAATCGAACATCTCTGACTCGATTCTGTGGGTCCTGGGCGAGCAGAGCGCCAAGCAGCTGCGCGGCCAGGCCATGGAGGATGTCATCTTCTCGGGCTCGTCAGCGCGCAAGCCGGTGGGTGTCGCCGAGGTCACGTTGGTGCTCGATAACTCGGACCATGTGCTGCCCGTCGATTTTGACGAGGTCGCCATCACCCGTCGCATGTATCGCTCGGGCGAAAGCGAGTACCTCATCAACTCGAGTCCGTGCCGCCTGATGGACATTCAGGACATCCTGCACGATTCGGGCCTGGGCAAGGATACGCATTCCATCATCAGCCAGGGCAAGCTCGACGCCATTTTGCAGAGCCGCCCCGAGGAGCGCCGCGCTCTCATCGAGGAGGCCGCCGGCATCGTCCAAGCACAAGCGCCGCAAGGAGCGTGCGCTCAAAAAGATTAAGTCGATGGACGAGCATCTGACGCGTGCTCGCGACATCAATAAGGAAATCGCCCGTCAGCTGCGACCGCTGGAGCGTCAGGTCGATCGCGCACGCAAGTACAAAGAGCTGTCCTCGCGCGCGAACGAGCTTACGCAGATGCTAGCCGTCGACGAGCTGCGTTCGCTGCAGTCGCAGTGGAACGACCTGGAGAGCCGCTCCAAGGAAGGTGCCGCCGAGCTTGAGCTTGCGCAGTACCGTATGGGCGAAAAGGAGCGCGAGCTCGAGAAGCTTCAGGTTATGCTTGAGGAAAAGGGCCTGTTTGTGGGCGACCTGGGCGAGCAGCGCCGTCATATGCAAGATGTGGTCGGCCGCATTAACTCCGACATGCGCCTGCTCGAGGAAAAGGGCCACAACATGGTGTCGCGCCTGTCTGACATGCGCGGGCAGATTTCGAGCTCCGAGCATCAGCGTCGTCGCGTGGTCGAGGAGCTCGAGGACGCGCGTGCTCAGCTTGAGGAAGTAACCGGTGCGCACATGCAGGCCCAGGAGGACGTTGACGCCGCTGGTCCTGCTGCCGCTGAGCTTCACGAGCGTCGCGTTGCGCTCGACAATCAGATTTCGCAGCTCACGCGTGAGCAGCGCGATGTGCAGCGTGTGGCCGATAACGCCGCGCTCGAGCTTGCCAAGGTGAAGGACTCGCTGAGCAATGCCGAGGTCGAGGACAACATGTATGCCTCGCGCCTGGAGCAGATTGACGAGCAGCTCGAGGAGGTTGCGGCCTCGCTCGAGAGCCGTCGCGACCGCGCCGAGGAGCTTGAGGGCGCTCTTGAGGAAGCGCGCCAGGCCCAGGCCGATGCGCGTGAGGCCACCGAGGTCGCCCGTGCAGCCCTGAAGGGCTTGCGTAATCGTGAGAGTGAGGCGCGCAACAAGCTGTCCGACGGTGCGCTCGGAGCTTGGCCAGCCAAAAGAAGACTTGATGCCCGCACTGGCCGACAGCTCGCCGCTCGTGAGCCGTTTGGTGGGTGCGCTGGGCGACGATGTGCTTGGGTCGTGCTGGGCGACGTGCTCGAGGCCCCGCGCGAGCTTGAGGGCCTGGTTGAGCAATTGCTCGCCGGCGATATCGATGCGCTGCTGTTCGACGATACGTCCGCGCTTGAGCGTGCCGGTCGTGCCGCTCTGGACCAGAAGAAGGCCTCGGGCGAGGCGCTGCTGGTGGCGCGCGGCCTGAGCGGCTCTACCGCCGCTGAGGGCGCTGCCGGTACCCGTCTGGTTGATCGTCTGTCCGTGCGCGCAGGCTACGGTCCCGTCGTCGAGGCGTTGCTCGGCGGATATTACGTAGTGGACGATCTCGCTGCCGCGCTGTCGGCGCCGGTCGTTGACGGCGTGACTTACGTGACCCCCGATGGTGCCCGCGTCGCCTGCGGCGGCCTGGTGCGCGTGGGCCTCGATGCCGGCGAGGCGTCGGGTGCCTTGGAGCGCAAGCGCCGTATCCGCGAGCTGGAGGGGCTTGAGCCCGATTTGGCTGCCGTGTTTGAGCATGTGTCGGATCAGGTCGTCGAGGCCAATGCGGCCGTTGAGGAAGCGCGTGCCGCTGAGGGCGATGCCGCCGGCGAGATCGCCCGTCTTGAGGGCGAGCGCCGCTCGCTGCTCTCCGAGATCGGCCGCTTGGAGCAAAGCGCCAACAATGCCGAGGTCGAGCGCGTGCGCATCTCCAAGCGCCGCGAGCAGGCCTCCGAAGCCGTTCGCGGCGCGCGCCCGCGCGTGGACGAGCTCACCCGTTCGCGTGACGAGGCCCGTGCGCAGGCAAGCGATCTGGGCTTGCAGATTGCCGAAGCCAACGACGAGCTCGACCGCGTGCGTCGCGACGACTCCGAGGCTGCCGGCAAGCTCGCCGATGCCAAGGTGCGTCTGGCCCAGACGAGCGAGCGTCTTCGTTCTCTGAAGGGCCGTGTGCCCGATCTGGAGCATCGTCTGGAGGGCATCGACCGCCGTATCCGCGGAACACGCCAAGCCTCGCGCTCGCTCGAGCTGCTTCGCCTGCGCGTCGATCCCATGCACGAACGCTATTCTGCCCTGTTGGAACGCGCGTCGGATTGGGCAGCGCGCCTGCGTGACCAGGCCTCTCTGGAGGAGGCGGACTCCGCTTCGCTCAAGAAGACCATCGAGAACGCCAAGGCAGAGGTCTCTCGCGCCAAGGAGCGGGTCGATACCGCCTCTGCCACGCAAAACGATTTCAAGGTCGCGCGTGGCAAGCTCGAGGTGCAGGTAGAGGCGGCCATCAAGGCCATTACCGCCGATGGCACCACGGTACTCGAGGAAGCGCTCATGCTTCCGGCGCCCACCGACCGCGACGCTGCCGAGCGCGAACTCAACCAGCTTGTGCGCCAGATCAACAACCTTGGTCCCGTTAACCAAGTTGCCATGGAGGAGTACGAGCAGCTCAAGCGCCGCGCCGACTACATCGAGGAGCAGCTGGCCGATCTGGAGAGCGCGCGCAAGGCGCTCACCAAGATCACGGTGGCCATTGATCGCAAGATGCGCAAGGCCTTCCTGGTGACGTTTGAGAAGGTCGACGCGAACTTCCGCGAGATCTTCGCTATGCTCTTCCCGGGCGGTCAGGCTCATCTGGAGATGACCGATCCCGAGCATCCGGCCGAGACGGGTATCGAGGTCGTGGCGCAGCCGCGCGGCAAGCGCATCACCAAGATGATGCTCATGTCGGGCGGCGAGAAGAGCCTGACGGCGCTCGCCCTGCTCTTTGCCGTGTACCGCACGCGCACGGTGCCGTTCTATGTGCTGGACGAGGTCGAGGCGGCGCTCGATGACGCCAACCTGTCCAAGCTTATTAGTGCCCTTGATGTGCTGCGTTCCGATACGCAGCTCTTGGTTATCTCGCATCAGCGCCGTACTATGGAGGACGCTGACGTTCTCTATGGCGTCTCGATGCAAGCCGACGGCGTCAGTCGCGTCGTCTCGCAAAAACTCGATCGCGAAACCGGAAAGGTCGTGAATGCATAATGGGATTCTTTGACGCTCTCTCGCGCGGACTTGAGCGCAGTCGCGAGGCCCTCAACGAGGTCTTTACTTTGGTGGCGAGGTCGACGAGGATTTTTTGGGAGGACCTGGAGGACACCCTCGTCATGGGTGACATGGGCGCCGAGGTCGCCATCAAGGTCTCCGATGACCTGCGCGATGCCGCGGCCAAGAAGAACCTCAAGACCGCCCCGCAACTCCGTCGCGCCCTGGCCGAGCAGCTTGAGCAGCACTTTGTGCCCATCGAGCGCGATCCGTTTTCCGATACGCCGAGCTGCGTGCTGTTTGTGGGCATTAACGGTGCCGGCAAGACCACGACGGTCGGCAAGATTGCGAGCGCCATGGCCGCCCGCGGCAAGAACGTGGTGATCGGTTCGGCCGACACCTTCCGCGCCGCCGCCATCGAGCAACTCGATGTGTGGGGTCAGCGTGCCGGCGTACCGGTTATCAAGCGTGACCGCGGCTCCGATCCGGCGAGCGTGTGCTATGACGTGCTCGACGAGGCCGATAAGCGCGGCAGCGACCTGGTGCTTATCGACACCGCCGGTCGTCTGCACACGAGTCCCGAGCTTATGCGCGAGCTTGCCAAGGTGGTCAACGTGACGCGTAAGCGCGCTGCCAATATGGCCGCCGGCCCCATGCCCGTCTCGGTCGTGCTCGTGATCGATGCAGCCACCGGCCAGAACGGTCTGAACCAGGCGCTTGAGTTTAACGAGGCGCTGGGCCTGGACGGTATTATCATGACGAAGCTCGACGGCACGGCTAAGGGCGGTATCGCCATGGCCGTGGCCGAGAAACTCAAGCTCCCGATCCTGCGCGTGGGCGTGGGCGAGCAGGTCGATGACCTGCAGGAGTTCAATGCCAAAGATTTCTGCCGCGCCCTGGTGGGCGAGTCCAATTAAGGAGTGACTAGTGTTTGATTCCCTGAGCGATCGCCTCAACGACACATTTGACCGCCTACGCGGCAAGGGCAAGCTGACCGAGGCCGATATCACCTCGGCCATGCGCGACATCCGTATGGCGCTGCTCGAGGCCGACGTCAACTTCAAGGTCGTCAAGGAGTTCGTCGCCAAGACCAAGGAGCGCTGCATGACCGCCGAGGTCATGGAGTCGCTGTCGCCGGCGCAAAACGTCGTCAAGATCGTGCTCGACGAGCTCACCGAGATGCTCGGCTCCACCGAGAGCAAGCTCGTCTTTAGTAACCGCATTCCCAATGTCATCATGCTCGTGGGCCTGCAGGGCTCCGGTAAGACCACGGCGGCCGTAAAGCTGGCCTACCTGCTCAAGAAGCAGGGCCGCTCGCCGTTGCTCGCTGCGTGCGACGTCTACCGCCCCGCCGCTGCCGACCAGCTGGCCACGCTCGGTGGAGAGATCGGCGTGCCGGTCTTCCGCGGTGACGGTGCGCACCCGGTCGACATCGCCAAGGGCGCTATCCAGGAGGCCGTCGACCATCTGCGCGACGTGGTCATCGTCGATACCGCCGGTCGCCTGCAGATCGACGAGCAGATGATGCAGGAGGCCGTGGACATCAAGAAGGCCGTCAAGCCCGATCAGGTGCTGATGGTCGTCGATGCCATGACCGGCCAGGATATCGTCAACGTCGTCTCGACGTTTGCCGAACGCACCGACTTTGACGGCGTGATCATCTCCAAGCTTGACGGCGACGCCCGTGGCGGCGGCGCGCTTTCGGTGCGCCAGGTGACCGGCAAGCCCATCAAGTTCGTGAGTATGGGCGAGAAACCCGATTCGCTGGAGCCGTTTTACCCGGACCGCATGGCCAAGCGCATTCTGGGTATGGGGGACGTTGTCGGCATTATCGAGAAGGCCCAGGAGGCCGCCGATGCCGAGCAGCTCGAGGCTGCCGAGCGCATGCTGCGCGAGGGCTTTACCATGAACGACATGCTCGACCAGATGAAAGCCGTCAAGAAGATGGGCGGCATGAAGGGCATCCTGGGCATGCTCCCCGGCGGCCAGCGTGCGCTCAACCAGATGGGTGGCAACCTGGACGAAGGCATCTTCGATAAGAACGAGGCCATCATCATGTCGATGACCAAGGAGGAGCGCCTGCGTCCTTCCATCATCAACGGCCAGCGCCGTGCCCGCATTGCCAAGGGCGCCGGCGTGACTCCCACCGAGGTCAATAGCCTTATGAAGCAGTGGGGCGAGATGAACAAGATGATGGGCCGCATGCGCACGATGGCCAAATCAAGCACAGGCCGGCGGCAAGAAGGGCAAAAAGGGTAAGAAGGGCAAAAAGATGCGCATGCCCAATATTCCTGGCCTGGATGCCATGGGCCTGGGCGGCATGGGCGGCCTGGGGAAACGGCGGTCCTAAGTCCGATATGGACCTGCTGCGCCAGATGGAAGCGCAGATGCGTAATAAGAAGTAACGACTAGTTGAGTCGTGTATGGCGAAGGCCGCCTGGATGGTATTCCAGGCGGCCTTCGCCGTTTGTTCGCTGGTTGTCGCACGCGTGGAAGCGCGTTCTCGACGAGATGCTTGCCGTTAGTGGCAGCTGCAGCCCTCGTGGCCCTCGTGCTCGTGATGGCCGTGGCAACCACAGGATTCGCCGCGCTCATGGGCGTGCTCGTGGTCATGGCCGTGGCAGCCGCACGTGGCCTCGCCGTTCTGTGCGAGCGTGCCGTCGATAAGGGCCTCGACGCAGGCGTCGCAGCTGCCCTGGGCACCTGCGTATACCGTGATGCCGGCTTGGGCAAGCGCGTTGATAGCGCCGCCGCCGATGCCGCCGCAGATGAGCGTGTCCACGCCGCCGTTGGCGAGCAGGCCCGCCAGGGCACCGTGGCCGGTGCCGCCGGTGCCCACGACCTGCTCGTTGAGCACCTTGCCGTCCTGAATGTCGTAGATTTTAAACTGCTCGCTGCGTCCAAAGTGCATAAAGATGTTGCCGTTGTCGTACGTGGTTGCCACCCTCATGGTGTCGACCTCCTTTGCTGGCCATACAGCCGTCGTTGTGGTGATGGGGGAGTACGCGATATTGCCGCCCTCGATGATGAGCGCTCGTCCGTTGACCAGCGCATTTGCTACCTTGCGATGCGCTCGACTGCAGATTGCCGCCACCGTGGCGCGCGCGATGCCCATCTGCTGTGCGACTGCCTCTTGGTTAAGGCCTTCCAGGTCGCACAGGCGCAGCACCTCGAGTTCGTCGACCGTCATGTCGATGGCTTCTCCGCTTGCTAGGCCGTCAGGGGTAAAGCCGCGGTATTCGGGGATGATCCCGACGCGGCGCAGTTTCTCGCGTCTTCCTGCCATGCGTACTCCTTATCTGACATATGTCAACAATAGAATAACGCGTGTGCGCCGCAGAGCAAGGCGTTTTTGGCATATGTCAGAAAATGAGCGCTTATGTTTGGGCTGTGGGGCCGCGTGCGCCTGGGCTACAATGAATCTCGCTTGTAGGCGACTGACAGGAGGGTCAATGAGCAAGGCTGATCAACAGTTTGTAACCATGTGCCGCGATATCTTGGACCATGGCACCACCACTGAGGGCCAAAAGGTCCGCCCGGTGTGGGAGGATGGCACCCCTGCCTATACCATTAAAAACTTTGGCGTCACGGCGCGCTACGACCTGCGCGAGGAGTTCCCCGCGCTTACGCTGCGTCGTACGGCGCTCAAGTCTGCCATGGACGAGATCCTGTGGATCTATCAAAAGAAGTCTAATAACGTACATGACCTCAACAGCCATATTTGGGACGAGTGGGCCGACGAGACCGGCTCTATCGGCAAGGCCTACGGGTACCAAATTGGCCAGAAAAGCCATTATGCCGAGGGCGATTTCGACCAGATGGACCGCGTGCTGTACGACCTTAAGCATACGCCGTACAGCCGCCGCATCATGACCAACACGTATGTGTTTAGTGACCTGTCCGAGATGCACCTGTATCCGTGCGCGTACAGCGTGACGTATAACGTCACGCAGCGCCCGCAGGACGATAAGCCCACGCTCAACATGATTCTCAACCAGCGCAGCCAGGATATTTTGGCCGCGAACAACTGGAACGTGTGCCAGTACGCCATTCTGCTCATGATGGTTGCGCAGTCGGTCGATATGATTCCCGGCGAGCTGCTGCATGTGATCGCCGACGCCCATATCTACGACCGTCATGTCGATATCGTCCGTGAGCTTATCGAGCGTCCGCAGTTTGCGGCTCCCAAGGTAACGCTTAACCCCGATGTGCATGATTTCTACGCGTTTACGACCGACGACCTGATCGTGGAGGGCTACGAGCACGGTCCGCAGGTTAAGAACATTCCCATTGCGGTGTAGGTGACGCGCATGACGTGTAAGCTTTCTGCCATTGTCGCCGTGTGCGATGACTGGGGCATTGGTTGCGAGGGCGACATGGTTGTCTTCAATCGCGCCGATATGCGCCATTTTGTGGCGTGTACCAAGGGGTGCCCGGTATTATGGGGCGCAAGACCCTGTTGAGTTTTCCCGGTGGGCGTCCGCTCAAGAATCGTCGCAATATCGTGCTCACGCGCGACGAGGATTTTGCGCCCCAGGGCGTCGACGTGGTCCATAGCATCGACGAGGCGCTCGCCGCGGTTGCCGATGAGCCCGTTGCCTGGGTGATTGGTGGCGGCGATGTCTATCGGCAGATTTTTGCCGTATTGCGTCGAGGCCGAGGTCACGCATAACCACTGCGTCCATATCGTGGATACGTACTTTCCCGATTTGGAAGCCGATCCTGCGTGGGAGATTGCGCGGCGTAGCGGGGTCGCGACGATTGCCGCCGGTGAGGGTGACGAGGGCGTTGATTATGAGTTCGTGACGTATCGTCGCATCGAGGCGTAAAACCGATTATCCCTTCGGTATTATCGGGATGAAATGAATGACGGGGCGGCGCATGGCGTTGCCCCGATATTTGTATAGGTGCTGTAAAGAAAGGTGCGGGCTGGCTGCTATGACTGATGCCGTTGAGGTTCTGCGAATTGATTCGCTCGAGGACGAGCGGCTTGATGCCTATGTTCGACTGACCGAGCGCGAGCTGCGCTGCGTGTTGGAGCCGCAGAAGGGCATCTTTATCGCCGAGAGTGCCAAGGTTATTGAGCGCGCGGTGCGTGCCGGATACGAGCCGGTGAGCTTTCTTTTGGGCGAACGCTGGCTCGACCAGATGATGCCGCTGTTTGAGCGCCTGGTTGTGCGCGAGGGCGCAGGTCCGGTTCCTGTGTTCGTGGCTTCCATGGAACTCATGGAGCAGCTGACGGGCTTTAACGTGACGCGCGGTGCGCTCGCGGCGTTTCGTCGCCCGCGGCAGATTCCGGTTGATGAGTTCTTGGGTGGCGTCGTCGAGGCGGCGGGGGAGCGCCCGGTGCGCGTGTGCGTGCTCGAGGGTATTGTCGACCACACGAACGTGGGTGCGATTTTCCGCTCGGCCGCCGCGCTCAATGTCGACGGTATTTTGGTCAGTCCGACGTGCTGCGACCCTCTGTACCGTCGCTCGGCCCGCGTGAGCATGGGCACGGTGTTTCAGGTGCCGTGGACGCGTATTGGCAGCGAGGCTCGTGTGTGGCCGCACGATGGCCTGGCGGCACTGCACGAAGCCGGTTTTTCGTGCGCTGCGATGGCGCTGACGGACGACTCCGTTTCGCTGGACGATCCTGCGCTGCAGGAGGTTGATCGCCTGGCGATCTTTATGGGCACCGAGGGTGCCGGCCTGGGCGCCAAGACTATCGCGGGCTGCGACCGAGCCGTGCGCATTCCGATGGCGCACGGGGTCGATTCGCTCAACGTGGCCGCGGCGAGTGCCGTCGCATTTTGGCAGCTGTGCCCGCACGTGAGCAACGAGTATCACTACCAGCCGGGGCTGTATCACTAGGCAGATAGTTTGCACCGGGCTCTGACTCGGGGTGTTTCGGTCGACGTCGGTCGGTGCTAAGCTGCTATTAGCTTAGGTCTTTAATTACTGTTTTGTCGGTTGACGTACGCTTTTGGGGAGGGCGTGTGGCTAAGAAATCTACGGCTATCGATGTAACGCAGGGTGTTATTTGGCAGCAGCTGCTTTCGCTGTGCGTTCCCATCCTTTTTAGTTCGTTTTTTCAGCAGGCCTACACGCTTATCGGTACCTATATCGTCGGTCAGTTTGGCGGCAAGCTCGCGCTAGGTGGCATTCAAGCTACGATGGTGCTCACCGAGCTCTGCATTGGCTTTTGCGTTGGCGTCGGCGCCGGCTGCGCGGTCATTACCGGTCAGTATTTTGGTCAGCACGATGATGAGCGACTGAGCCGTTCGGTCCATACGGCCATGACGCTCGCGCTGGTGGGCGGTATCGTTTTCTCGATTCTTGGCATAGTGTTCGTTGAGCCCATGCTGGTACTTATGAACACTCCGCATGAACTTTTGGCCGAGGGCGTGGCCTATGCTCGTTGCTATTTTGCCGCCATGGTTGCGGCGCTGCTGCTCAATATGGGAACGGCACTGCTGCGCGCCGTGGGCGACACGCGCGGGCCTGCTGTGATCATCGCTTCCGGCTGCCTTGTTAATGCGGTGCTGGATGTCATCTTTGTTGCCGTGCTTCATATGGAGGCGCTGGGCTGCGGCATCGCGGTGGCGCTGACCATTTGCTCCAACGCCACGATGATCGTGATTCGCATGATGCACGCACCGGGTGCGTGGCGGCTTTCGCTCATATGACCCAATCCGCTGTCAAGAGCCACAATGGCCCCGCCGACCGCTTGCAATCGGTCGGCGGGGCCTGCCGTTGAACCCGTCCCGGTCCGCCCCGGCATGTCGTCGACGCCTTCGGCTCAGTCTCATATCCGCGGATACCGTTCTGTCGGCCCGCACTCCATTCCTTCGGCGGGGTTCCCCAAGTCTGTCGAGGCGCATGCGGAGGGCTCCGCGCGCACAGCGAAATAGGGGGTATCCCCGAAGGCCGCCCGGCTCGCCGGGACGTGTCTCTATAGTTTTGTCAACCGCGTGCTTCGCGACATTTCGGCATGGCGCATCTGGGTGCCTGGCGCCCCCCCGCCTCCTCTTCAGTTGATCTCGCCGTCCGCTAGGCCGCGTACGGGAC
>ENA-OPYU01000023-OPYU01000023.1-human-gut-metagenome-genome-assembly--contig:-NODE-23-length-48597-cov-5.185744_pt1 | contig 48597 bp, 54 predicted proteins | sample MGYA00242637_ERZ504482 | MGnify/ENA primary metagenome ERZ504482 (study PRJEB26092, sample SAMD00036237) | human gut metagenome | host: Homo sapiens | study: EMG produced TPA metagenomics assembly of... | reverse complement strand
AGCTTCTGGTCTGACAAAAACAGTCGATTTCTAAGTGCGCGAATCAGGGGTTCGAACCCTGGACACCCTGATTAAGAGTCAGGCTGCTCTACCAACTGAGCTAATCGCGCATCCTTATGTTGTTACTTAATCTGTAACGCAAGAATTATTTATATATTACTCTTTATCAAAAAATCAAGTAATTTTTTACTTTTTTGTAAATTTTTTTAAATTTTCTCATCATTATTACACAATCAGCTTCCGGATTGAAAGGAATTTCTCTCCATCCGAAAGCTGTTTTTCAGATTTCCAGCATTCTGTATCAAAACATCTTTCGCAAGTACACCATTGGCATAATTCACCGGTTTTCCATCGCGGAACACCACAAACGCAGGAACAATCCCTACTTCAAATTCTGCTGCCAGAACTGCTGATTCTTCAATCTCTATCTGACACACCTTCACACGTCCATCGTATTCCTTCGCAATTTCATCCAGCACATCTTCCATCATAGCGCATTTTCCGCACCATACAGCAAAGAACTCTACCAGAACCGGTGTCTCAGACCTCAGTACTTCCTGTGGATAATTTTTCGCAGTTACTCTGATCTTCATCTCAAACACCTACTCTTTTTACTTTTATTATTTACGGCAACATCCTGTATTGAGTATCGCACATACTTCTTCTAATGAGCGTTTTATACATAATATTTGTCTGTTTAGTTCTGCCTGGCAGTACATTTTCTGACGCAGTTTCTCTTTCCAGCTTCTTTTCCACCCCATCGCCCGCTCTCCAACTGTGGGTATTCCTCACTTTTATTGTATGCAGCATGGAGAAAGGTGTGAATTTACTCTGTCGGTGTTTCTGTACCTCTTCCTGCGATCAGTTTATTGATCGGATTCCCTTTTGCAGAAAACTTTTCTTCATACTCTGTCATAATATTTCCTTTATTCATCTCTTCATGATGATGCAAGTCGTATGTATAGCTGAGTACTGTCCATCCATATTCTCTGATCTGCTCCAGCGAAAAATTAAACAGCTCTGTGTTATCCGTCTTAAACTCCACTGTCCCGTCTTCTGCAAGGATCTTGTCATAACGGGCGAAAAAAATTCTGTAGAAGTCAGTCTTCTCTTTACATGGCGTGCCTTCGGCCATGGATCGGAAAAATTCAAATAAATCCGCTCCACTTCTCCTTTTGCAAACACTTCCGAAAGTTCTTTTGCATCCATGCAAACAAACCGGATATTTGTCAGTTCCTGAAACTCTTCTGTGTCATACTTTTCCAGTGCACGCAATAATACACTGGAATATCTCTCAATCCCGATAAAATTGACATTCGGATATTGCTTTGCCATATTTAACAGAAAACGACCTTTTCCCATGCCGATCTCTATGTAGATCGGATTCTCATTTCCAAACACCTGCTTCCAGCATCCTTTCTGATCTTCCGGACGCTTGATTGCTGCCTGATGGCTCTGTATTGTCCCTTCCGCACGCGGAATATTACGTAATCTCATCTCTTATACTCCCTTCTGTATCCCCTGAATCAAATGTCCTTTCAACGGACCATTATATTATAGCAGAAAACCAGAATATACCAAAATAAAATTCTTATAAATATTTTTTTCCTATACAAAATTTCCGCCTGACCAGACGGAGATTTTATTTTCCCTCGTTTGCTCAGGCGGATTTAAAACTGTTTACAGAATCTAAAAATCTCTGCTCTTTATTTTATTGTAAGGTAGAACGTTACCGAAGTCATATCACCATACTGCAGCATCCGATATCCTTCTTCTCCCTCTTCCAGTTCATAGCTTGCCGGCAGATTTTTTACCATAGACAGATCAAATCTAAATTCTCCCGTCTCAGTTCCTGTATGTGTCCACTGTCCGGTACGAACACGGCCGTCAATAAATACCGTATAATTTACTGTTGTCGTGCGTTCTTCTACTTCCGGCTCTAATACTTTCACATAAACATCAAAACTGCTGTTGTTTCCAGCTGCATCGTATGCATAGAAGCGAACTTTATATTCACCAGGTGTCTTGGATGTAAATGGCTGATATCCATCCAGACCGTGTTCCAGACCCCATTTGTCTACTTTAAATGCTGCTGTGCCGGAATTATCTTTTACCCACTCCGGTTTTGTGAACATCTCTGTCAGCTGTTCTTCTGTGTACTCTTCTCCCTCATTCAACGGAATCTCTCTCTTATATCCCTTTGCTGCTTCAATGGCTGCATAATCAATCACCGGTGCTTCTTTGTCAATGTTTGTAATGCTAAATACATACGCATCTCCTGTCACTCCTGTTGCACTTGTCAGGGTAACGCTGTATTCTCCACTTGCAGTAAATACTTTTGTGAAGGTTCTCTTATTGACTTTCTTCCATCCTTCCGGTGTTGCACAGTCTACAGAGGTCTTGATCGTCACAGTTACATCTTTCTTGGTCCAGTCTGTGATATCCTGTGTCAGTTCTACCACTGCCGGTTTTGTATTGTCGATGCGTTTTACTTCTACAAACTGCGGTTCTGATACATTGCCTGCAAGGTCTGTCACTGTAAATGCTTTGTCTTTCCAGTTTGCTGTAAAGGTCTTCACATAGACATAAGTTCCGTTTTCCTGGCCTTTCAGAGACCATCCTTCACCCGGAAGCTGGATCTCTTCGCTTGTCTCAAGACGTACTTCTTTGGACTGTTCCAGTTTACTGTTGTCCACGATCCACTGGAATGTCGGAGCAACGGTATCATAGTGGAATGTCACTGTCTTTTCATTTCCTGCCTGATCTACAACAACTGCTGTATTTTCTCCTTCTTTTACACCGATTTTTTCGATGTCTGTCAGGTATTTGTACTTGCTGTTGATCTCTGTAACTGTATCATTGACCTTCAGTTCTTTGACACCTTCTGTATCGTGCACTGCGATTCCTGTGATCTTGCGGAAACGATCTCCATTTCCTTCGCCTTTGACGCTTACATTCGGAGCCTGTTTGTCAATGCCTGCTACCGTGTAGGTCACTTCTTTCTGCTGATTGTCATTGGAAACTACCGTAACGCTATAGGTTCCATTCTGGCTGTAAGCTTTTGTCAGCACGGTATCGGATACGCGAGTCCATCCTTCAATATCCTGAACAGGTTCGTTTGCTGTCAGAGTCACGGTCACATCCTGATTTGTCCAGATTGTTTCGCCTGCTTCATCCACATTTGAATAAGATACGGCAACATCCAGATCCACTGCCGGTTCGCTCCACTGTGCATACAGCGTCATATCTTCTGTTACAACTGTGTTGGCATCCACCGGTGTTCCTGTTCCGTCTTTTGATGTATTCCATCCACTTAAGATCTTGTCTCCATTTTCAAATGTAGTCGGGAATCTGCTCTCTGTGATCGCTGTACCGCTTACCACATATGCGTACATCTTATCCCAGCTGTTCACTCCATGATAAGTCAGCAGTTTCTGCGCATTATCAATCACGCGAAGTCCGCCCCATTTTGTATCTCCTGAATTTTTAAATGGTTTGCTCAGATCCAGATTCGGCAAATATGCTCCAAGAGAACCGTCTGGAACTTTCACATAAGCATCGGCATGTGTTGCAAAAGAACCATCAATTGTCGGTGGTGTTGCTGTTTCAATCGTAATATGCAGTTCTCTCTTACCATTTGGTTTACCAACAAATGCCCTGGATCCAATACTTGTGATCGTAGCAGGGAGTGTTACATCCTCTACCAATGTATGTTCGAATGCTGACGCTCCGATCGTCACAACACTTGGCATTGTTACTGTCTCTAATTTCTGAGCTCTTGCAAATGCACTTGCGCCAATTTCTGTCACTGCAGGAAGTTCAATACTCTCAAGTCTCGCTGTATTTGCAAATGCTCCGGCTCCAATCACTGTCACATTCGGAATGGTTACACTTTCCAGATATTTTGTATCCTTAAAAGCGCTTTCTCCAATCTCTGTAAATCCTGCCAAGGAAACTGTCTCCAGACTGGATTTTATGAATAACTCAGCCGGTAATACTGTCGTTGCTGTTCCTTCTGCACCAATCAGCTCCAGATCTCCGTCCAGATTCATTTCCAGATTTGTCAGTCTTGTCATACTCTTCAATGTTGCAAGATCGTCCTGGGTTACTTTTCCGGACTCAATCACCAGAGATGTAACTCCTTCTGCTGTCGTATTTGCTTTTTCTACTACTTTTGCAAGAGTTTCTCCACCGAGAGACTCTCCGCCATTTACTTTTGCAGTGATATGAATCTCTTCTGCTTTTTCTCCGATCACCGGATAAACGGTCATTTCTTCTGATACAACCGTTTCTGCTGTCACCATATCACCGGAACCATCTTTCTTTGTATTCCAGCCTTTAAGTTCTTCGTTTTCTTTCAAGTTCTTCTGATCATCTTTATGCAGAGCCGCCAACTTATCTGCTGTGATCGTCTGGCCTGTTGCTACATATGCATACTGATCTGCCCATGTGCCACATTTTGCCTTATATTCCACCAAAGAAGAGCCTTCTTCTCTTAAATACAACGAATTCCAATTGATATCCTGTCTCTTCAGTACTTTCGCTACATCAGCCTTTGGATTTACCTGAGCTACATATGCAGCAAGCGCTCCCTGAGGTACTGTCACAGTAGCCGGCCGTGTCACACTAGATACACCGGTAAATGCCGCACTGTCAACAGTCGGTGGAGTTGTTGCCAAAATTGTAATTTTAGCACCGCTCTTATTTCCATTTTTACAAAATTCCAAATCGAATATCTTCAATATTTTTAATCGTAGCAGGAAGTGTCAGGCTATCAAGCGCATCTGTGTATTTAAAGGATCCTTCTCCCAGTGTCTCGACTGCATTCATTGTCAGACTTTCCAAACGCTTACATCCATTAAATGCATTAGCTCCAATTGTCTTTGCACTGGACAGATCTAATGTCTCTAACCATGCTCCCAAGCCAAAAGCACTTGCTCCTACTGTAACAACATCTGGCATATGAATCGTTTCAATAGAGTCATATGCTTTTAATCCTCCATTGTAAATTTCTGTAATACCGCCCAATGTGAGTGTTGTCATATCTGCGCGGCTGCTTCCGGCACGTTTAGGTGCAAATTCAATCACTGCGGTATCTTTACTTAATACAGTTGTAGGCTGTCCATCCATTCCGATCAACTGCAGATTGTCTCCAACATTCATTTCGAATGTTTCAAGTCTTGAAATGCTCTTCAAATAAGCCAGATCTTCCTGTGTTACTTTTCCGGAATTGATTGTCAAGGAAGTCACCGCATCCACAGCTACACCAGATTTTTCAACTGCTTTTTCCAGGCTCGCACCGTCAACAGCTGTTCCGTTGATCGTTGCATTGATATGAACTTCTTCCTGAGGTTCTGAAAGTTTGATTCCATACCATGTATTCTGCTCTGCATTATATCCAGGACTTGCCTTATATGCATCTAACGCACCTTCCGGAATCACAAGTTTCAGATTATCTACGACACCTTTTGCAAATTTCAACTCACCGGCAGAAATACTCAACGACGGAGGTGTTGCGCCTAATTCCAGCGTCTTTAATGCTCCTAAATATTTAAACGCATCATCATCAAGCTCTGTAACAGCCGGAAGTTTTACTGTTTCTGTCGTACTATTGCTCATATTACCAAACAATGGACCATTCACTACTTTTAATGACGGCAGGTTTAATTCCGCCAATCCATTCACTCGGTTCAAAGCAGTAGTATGCATTTCTTCCAGACCAGGTGCTTCAAAACTGATTAAGCTTCTGCACATTCCGAATGCATTCATTCCCATTCCTTTTACATTTTTTCCAAGATATACTTTTTCTATGTTATATCCCGGATACGATGCATAAAAAGCATTCAATGGAATGGCATCTCCACTGAGTCCCCGTAATTTGACATCGTCACCAATACTGAATTCTTTCAATGTCCACTGAAGACGATTGAACTTTTTCAAATAATCAAAATCTGCATCACGAATCACACCGCTCTCAAATTTTACGCTCGTTAATTCTGTTAATTTTGATTGTTCTACAACTTCCTGAAGACTCATTCCTTTGTACTGTGTTCCGTTCAGGCTAATCGTGCATTCTGTCTCTACTTTTTCTACAGTAACGTCGATGTATGTATTATAGGTTGTATTTCCCAATTTATAATTGGCTGATACTTTTCCTTTTCCAGCACTAACTGCTGTCACAAAACCGTTCTCATCCACCTTCAGAATACTACTGTCCTGAACTCTCCATTTTACGGTTCCGCCCGCTTCTTCAGCTTCCTGCGTCAACTCATATCGGAACTGCTGAGTCTCGCCTTCTTTCATCGTGGTGGTCTTACCCTCTTCCGGTAAGATTTTAATCGGATTTACCAGAGTCACTTCTTTTGTTGCAGAGTAAACATTGATTTCTCCGGCAGAAGCATATTTTCCTTCTGGATTATCATAACTTTTTACTACCGTAACTTTTACATCACTTGCATCGACTGGTTCAAATGTAATATCAGTACTTGCTCCATCTGCAGTCTCTGCAATTGTACCATTATATGCAGTCTGCCAACTGCCAGTTTCTCCATTTTCACTTCAATTTTAATTTCTTTCCAGATTCCGGCAGCTCCTGTCTTCTTTCTAGTATATTCCACTTTTCCAATCTTATAGGTTCCGCCCAAATTCCATTCTATCGTATACGGACCTTGATGTGTGTTATAATCGGTATGCCATCCTGTATTAACATCCCCATCAAATGCCAGATTTGCCGGGCCTTCACTCCATTGCATCGGCGTATTCTCAGAGCTTGCCTGCACACTTTCCTTCATTGGTGCCTGATCCAGCTTTGTATACTTGTAGGAAATCGCTTTTGTATCTCTCTGACCCAACTGATTATCCGGCTGCTTTGTCGGCTGTGCATTGCCATCCAGCGCAAAAGCTGTTGGCACAGAAGTCATTGTGACTGCCAGTGTCATTGCCAATGCAAGGCCTTTTTTCCTTTCTTCATAGATCCTCCTTGTTTGCCCCAAATTTATCTGTGAAAAGAAATAGTTTTTCCACAATATACTTATCATTTTTATTATATTTTACCACACCCCCTGTTTTCTAGTGTTTTATTGTTATTTTTATGTAATATATTGCTTTTTGCACTTTATTTTTTCATAGTTTTGTACAAACTATATATTCCAGAAAACAGACAAATATGACTATTTTGATTATTTTCATATGAATTTTTATGAAAAATCATAAAATAATCGACAAAGTGATTGTTTTTTCAGCCAAAAAGGTGTATGATAGTGTATTATATATTCTGACTAAAAAGGGGGCTTTTATGGAGTCTATTATTAACAAATTGACGGAGATCGAATCTGCCGCATCTGCGATCGCAGAACATGCGGAACTTCAAAAATCCGTCCTGGATAAAGAATATGAAGAAAAGCGAAAGCAGTTTGATCTGGATCTGGAACAAGAGACACAGGCACATCTGCAAAAAATCCGGGAAGCTCTGGAAGCAGATACGCAGACTCTCTTAGATCAGCAGGCAGAATCAAACGACAGTTGTGTACTTGCACTCAAGAAAGAATACGAAAGCAGGCACACACTTTATGCACAGGAAATTTTAAAACGAATCACAGAGGTGTAACATATGGGAAACTTACTCGAATACAGTGGGATCATCACCAAGCTGCGTGCCATGGAAGCCAGACTGCTCACAGATGAACAGTTTGAGGAGATATCAGCTCTTACAAGTATCACCGAACTGGTTTCCTATTTAAATGCAAATTCTTCCTATCAGGATGTACTTCAGGATATGGATGAGACCATGCTGCACAGAGGCAACATCGAAAAAGTGCTGATTCTCTCGCTGTACCACGATTACACAAAGATTTACCGTTTCTGCGGACCGAATCAGAGAAAGTTTTTAAAACTTTACTTAAAGCGGTATGAGGTGGATCTGATCAATTACTGCCTGCGCATTGTCATCAATCATTATCAGGAACCATTTGATCTGAACCACAAGAAACCGCTTTTTTGACAAATACTCGCAGATTTCCATTGAAAAGCTGATCACCTCCAGAACAACGGACCAGCTCGTAGAAAATCTGAAAGGCACAGAGTATTACGAACCGCTGAAAAAACTAAAAGACAGTCAGTCTGTCACCCTGTTTGATTACGATCTTGCGTTGAACCTTTATTATTTTACCGCCATGTGGAAAGAGCGCAAAAAGTTTCTGAAGAAAAAAGAACTGGAGCTTTTCACCAGAGACTGTGGCTCCAAGATTGATCTGCTGAATATGCAGTGGATCTACCGGGCCAAAAAGCATTTTAATTTGAAGGAAGCCGATATTTACTCCCTTTTGATCCCGATTCATTACCGGATTTCTGTGGAGCAGATAAAAGCCATGGCAGAAGCATCTAATATGGATGAATTTTTTGCTGTCCTTCAAAAGACGCCATACGCAAGACATTATAATTTTGAACAGGACTTAACGATCGAGCAGATGTATGAGGACTGCCTGTACCATCTATATACAGCTGACCGGAGACAGAATCCCTATTCGATTGCTTCGATCAACATGTATCTCTTTTTAAAAGAAGAAGAACTTCGAAAACTGACCACCGCCATGGAATGTATCCGTTACGGATTAAATTCTGGCGAGACTTTAGGATATGTTGGAGGAAAGATTTAATGATTGTAAAAATGAAATTCATCAATATATCCGGCCCAAGAAATGATATCGACCGGGTGACAGATCTCTATCTGTCCAGATATGAGATCCAGCTCGAATCTGCTTTGTCGGAATTAAAAACTGTGGATAATCTCCGGCCGTTCGTGGAGATCAATCCTTACAAGGATGCACTTGGCAAAGCCGAAGAATTCGCCGGATATCTGGAGAATGCCGATGAAATTTCCCCGGATACCTCTCTTGGTCTGGATGATATTTTCGAACTGATCCGCACTACAAATGAGGCGTATCTCAAGATCCAGGCAAAGAAAGAAAAGCTCGAAAAAAGAAACAGAAACACTTGCAAACAAGCAAAAGCTCATTGAGCCATTTCGTCCGCTGGACGGAGAACTGGACCGGATTCTGCGCTACAAATACATCAACTACCGGTTTGGACGGATTCCGGTAGAACAATACGGCCGCCTGGAAAAATATCTGATCGATGATCTTGGTGCAATTTTTGTCAAAGGAGAACAGGACGAAAGCTATCTCTACGGTGCATATTTTGTTTCACCCGGAGAATCTCAGAAAGTGGATGCTGTATTCCGTTCCCTGCATTTTGAAAAGATCACCATTCCGGATGAATACACCGGAACACCGGCAGATGCCTGCCAGAAACTAAACCGTCAGATTGCCGATATTTCTCGAAAAATTGAGGATCTAAATAAAGAGGCAGCCGACATGCTTGTCAAAAAAGCCCCTCAGATCGTAGCTGCAAAGCAGCGTCTGGAAGAGCTTGCCCACAATTTCGATGTCCGGAAAATGGCAGCCCGGATGGAAGATCAGAAAGAAGACTACTACATTTTATGCGGCTGGATGTCAGAAGACGACGTTGCCCGCTTTATGGAAGAAGTCAAGGATGATGACAAGGTATTTGTTGTCGTGGAAGAAGACCGGAACACTTATTTTGGAGATCCTCCGGTCAAGCTGCAGAACCCGAAGCTGTTCAAACCATTTGAAATGTTCATCGGCATGTACGGACTTCCTGCTCACAACGAGATCGATCCGACTATTTTTGTTGCTGTCACCTACTCCTTTATTTTCGGAGTTATGTTCGGTGATGTGGGGCAGGGACTGCTGCTGTTGATTGGTGGTTTTCTGATCTATCATTTTAAGAAAAAACCGCTTGCCGGAATTATTGCATGTGCAGGTGTATTTTCTACAATCTTCGGATTTATGTTCGGAAGTATTTTCGGGTTTGAAGATATCATAGAACCAATCTGGCTAAGGCCGATCGATCACATGACCACACTGCCGTTCATCGGTAAGCTGAACACTGTATTTATCGTGTCCGTAGCGTTTGGTATGGGGCTGATCATCCTCGCCATGATCCTGCACATCGTCAATGCGCTCCGGTCTCACGATGTAGAAAATGCATGGTTTGACGCAAATGGAATGGCAGGCCTTGTATTTTACGCTTCCGCAGTGGCAACGATCGTACTTTTTATGACAGGACACAAGACACCGGCAGGAATCGTCCTTGCAGTGATGTTCGGCATTCCGCTGCTTCTCATTCTGTTCAAGGAACCTTTGACGCGGAAGATCCAGAAACGCGCAGACAAGATGGAAGAAGGAAAGGCAATGTTCTTTGTACAGGGATTTTTCGAGATTTTCGAAACCTTGCTGAGTTACTTTTCCAACACCCTTTCTTTCGTTCGTATCGGTGCATTTGCCGTCAGCCACGCTGCCATGATGGAAGTCGTGCTGATGCTCGCCGGCGCAGAATCCGGCTCCCCGAACTGGATCGTTGTCGTATTAGGCAACCTGTTCGTATGCGGTATGGAAGGCCTGATTGTAGGAATTCAGGTACTCCGTCTGGAATATTATGAGATGTTCAGCCGTTTCTATAAAGGAAGCGGAAGAGCTTTTGACCCATATACCAAAACTCAAACTACAAAAAAGAAACGTTCTTAAAGGAGGATTCCAATTATGACACTTACAACAAAACTTATTCTCATCGCAGCACTGATCTTAAGCATTATCATCCCATTCGGATACTATCTGATCGGGGAAAGGAACCGAAAAAAATACAAACGTGCCATCGGAACGAATGTCTTTTTCTTCTTTGGCGCATTCGTGATTACTTCCATCATGATGTTTGCAGGCCCACAGGTACAGGCCGCTGATGCCGCAGCCGCTTCCTCTTCTTTGTCCACCGGACTCGGCTATCTCGCAGCTGCTTTGGTTACCGGACTTTCCTGTATCGGTGGTGGTATTGCCGTTGCAAGTGCAGCCTCCGCTGCTTTAGGCGCAATCAGCGAAGACTCCAGTGTACTCGGTAAATCTCTGATTTTCGTAGGTCTTGCGGAAGGTGTTTGTCTGTACGGACTGATCATCTCCTTCATGATCCTTGGTAAACTCTAAGATGAAAATGTTTCTTATCAGTGATAATGTCGATACTTACACGGGAATGCGCCTTGCAGGTGTGGACGGTGTCGTCGTACATGAACGAAAGGAACTGCGGGAACAATTAGAAAAGGTTCTGCAGGACAAATCCATCGGCATTGTACTTCTGACCGAAAAATTCGGACGGGAATTTCCGGACATTCTGGATGAATTCCGTCTGGATCGAAAAATCCCTCTGCTGATCGAAATCCCGGACCGGCACGGAACGGGACGCAAAAAAGACTTTATCACCTCATATATTACCGAAGCCATCGGACTGAAATTGTAAGGCAAAAATTTTTAAAGGAGGAGATCCTCTTGACTTTAGAAGAAAAGATCAACCATCTGCGCACGACTTCCATGGAAGAAGCAAGAGCCGAGAGCAATGCCATTATTGACTCTTACCGTGATGCACTGGAAAAAGTATTTGAAGACCATAAAATTGAAGCAAAACGACAGATGCAGACTCGTATCAAAGCGGAAACTGTTAATGCCAGACAGCAGAAAAACCAGGCAATGGCGCGCGCCCAGCTGGATTTAAAACGCCGCCAGGGCCGCATTCAGCAGGAACTAAAAGACAAGATCTTTGAGGAGGCATACGCCCTGGTAAATGATTATATGAAAACCGCAGAATACGATGATTTTCTGCTCCGCTGTATTCACAATGCGATCGTATTCGCAAACGGAGAAGAGATGACGATCTATCTCAATCCTTCAGATGAGGAAAAGCGTTCTTCTCTGGAAGATGCCACCGGCATCCACCTGACGATCAGTGCGGAAGACTTTACAGGCGGTATCCGTGCCGTCATCCGCAGCCGCAATATTCTGATCGATCATTCTTTTAAGACCGCACTGCGCAACGAATACGACAAATTCTTATTCTCAGGAGGTGACAGCATTGTTTAAGACTGGAAGAATTTATGGAATCAACGGGCCTGTCATCTATTTGAAAGGCAATACCGGATTTTGTATGTCTGAAATGGTATATGTAGGACGGGAAAAGCTGGTCGGCGAGGTCATTGCACTGGATAAAGACATGACCACCATTCAGGTCTACGAAGAAACAACCGGACTTCGCCCCGGCGAAGAAGTCATTGCAACGGGAAATCCGGTGTCTGTAACACTGGCGCCCGGAATTTTAAACAACATTTTTGACGGAATCGAACGCCCTCTGGAGCGGATCGCAGAATCCGGGGGAGCGTTTATCACCCGCGGTGTTTCCGTTGACTCTCTGGATAAAGAGAAAAAATGGGCCGCCCACATCACCGTTTCTGTGGGAGACTATCTCCACGGCGGAGATATTTTCGCAGAAGTACCCGAAACTCACGCGATCACGCATAAATGTATGGTACCGCCTGATCTGGAGGGAACCGTGATTCAAATCGTGGAGGACGGAGCGTACACAATTGAAGAGCCTTTGATCACACTGGAACTTTCCAGCGGAGATCAAAAACAGCTTCCAATGGCACAGCGCTGGCCAATCCGTACTGCCCGCCCGACAAGCCATCGTTTTCCGGCTTCAATCCCACTTGTCACCGGACAGCGTATCATTGATACCATGTTCCCAATCGCCAAAGGCGGAACTGCCGCCATTCCCGGCGGATTCGGAACCGGAAAGACCATGACACAGCATCAGATTGCCAAGTGGTCTGACGCTGATATCATTATCTATATCGGATGCGGAGAACGTGGAAACGAGATGACACAGGTTCTGGAGGAATTTGGAGAACTGATCGACCCAAAGACTGGAAATCCTCTGATGGACCGCACTACACTGATCGCTAATACTTCCAACATGCCGGTTGCTGCCCGTGAAGCCAGCATCTACACCGGTCTGACACTGGCAGAATACTACCGGGATATGGGATATGATGTAGCGATCATGGCGGACTCCACCTCCCGCTGGGCAGAAGCTCTGCGTGAGTTGTCCGGCCGTCTGGAGGAGATGCCGGCAGAGGAAGGTTTCCCGGCTTATCTTGCATCCCGGCTGTCCGGATTTTACGAGCGCGCCGGCATGATGCACAATTTAAACGGGACTGACGGATCTGTCACCATCATCGGAGCGGTCTCTCCACAGGGCGGTGATTTCTCCGAGCCGGTCACACAAAACACCAAACGATTCGTGCGTTGTTTCTGGGGACTGGACAAAAGCCTTGCCTATGCAAGACATTTCCCTGCCATCCACTGGCTTACCAGCTACAGTGAGTATCTAAATGACCTCTCGCCCTGGTATCAGGACAATGTATCGCCGAAATTCGTGGACTATCGAAACCGCCTCATGGCGCTGCTGAATCAGGAGAGCAGCCTTCTGGAAATCGTCAAACTGATCGGAAGCGATGTGCTGCCGGACGATCAGAAACTGATCCTGGAAATCGCCAGAGTCATCCGTCTGGGATTCCTTCAGCAGAACGCATTCCACAAGGATGATACCTGCGTATCCATGGAAAAGCAGTTCAAAATGATGGATACGATTTTATATCTTTACAAACAGGCACGCGCACTGGTAACGATGGGACACCCCATGTCCGTCCTCAAATCGGAAAATATTTTCGACCGCGTCATCGCCATCAAATATGATGTACCGAACGACCGGCTGGAATTGTTTGCCCAGTATCACCGAGACATTGACGCATTTTACCAGCATGTACTGGAAAAGAACGCATAAGGAGGGATTTTGCTCATGTCAATCGAATATTTAGGACTCAGCAGCATTAACGGCCCTCTGATTGCTCTGGAGGGCGTACAGGGAGCTTTCTTTGACGAAATCGTAGAGTTTGTCATAGGTGGATCCGAACGCAAGATTGGACGAATTATCGAACTATATGAAGACAAAGCTGTGATTCAGGTCTTTGAAGGCTCTGAGAACATGTCTTTGAAAAATACACACACACGACTGACCGGACATCCGATGGAAATCGCACTTTCCCCGGATATGCTGGGTCGTACATTCAACGGAATCGGAGAACCCATTGACGATCTGGGTCCCATTGTTTCCAAGCTGAAACGAGATGTCAACGGCCTGCCGCTCAACCCGGTCATGCGGGAATACCCGCGAAACTATATCCGAACCGGAATTTCTGCAATCGACGGACTGACCACCCTGATCCGCGGTCAAAAGCTGCCGATCTTCTCCGGAAACGGACTTCCTCATGACCAGCTGGCAGCCCAGATCGTAAAGCAGGCGTCTCTCGGAGATGATTCCGATGAAGAATTTGCCATTGTATTTGCCGCCATGGGTGTCAAACATGATGTTGCCGACTTCTTCCGCAGAACTTTTGAAGAAAGCGGCGTTGCCGACCACGTTGCCATGTTTCTGAACCTCGCAAACGATCCTGTCGTGGAACGTCTGATTACGCCGAAGGTTGCACTAACCGTGGCAGAATATCTGGCATTTGAACAAAATATGCACATTCTGGTTATCCTGACTGATATGACTTCTTTCGCTGAAGCCATGCGTGAGGTTTCCTCTTCTAAGGGAGAAATTCCAAGTCGAAAAGGATTCCCGGGATATTTGTACAGTGAACTTGCTGCACTTTATGAAAGAGCCGGTATCGTACAGGGTGTCAACGGCTCCGTGACGCAGCTTCCGATCCTGACCATGCCAAACGATGATATCACACACCCGATTCCTGACCTGACCGGATACATTACCGAAGGACAGATTGTTCTGGACCGCACCTTAAACGGACAGTCCATCTATCCGCCGATCAGTATCCTGCCGTCCCTTTCCCGTCTGATGAAGGACGGAATCGGAGCCGGATACACAAGAGAGGATCATCAGGATCTGGCAAACCAGTTATTCTCTGCTTACGCCAAAGTAGGCGATGCAAGAAACCTGGCTTCTGTTATCGGAGAAGATGAACTCTCCCCGATTGACAAACAGTATCTGGCATTCGGAAAAGAATTTGAAGAGAAATATATCGGGCAGGGTCCGGAAGAAAACCGCACCATGGAAGAAACCCTGAATCTCGGATGGGAACTTCTGGGCCGTCTTCCAAAAGAAGAGCTGGACCGTGTGGATACGAAGATTCTGGATAAATACTATCACCCAACAATTTACGATGACACCACGACTGCCACATCCAGTCCGGGCTCCATCGCAAATCAGAACTAAAGGAGGGATTCTATGGATCCGCGTACATTTCCTACCAAAGGGAATCTCATGCTTGCCAAAAATTCCCTCACCCTTGCAAAACAAGGCTATGAACTGATGGACAAAAAAACGAAACATTCTGATCCGGGAACTGATGGACCTGATCGATGAGGCACGAGATATCCAGGATGAGATCGACAGCACCTTTACCTATGCGTATCAGTGCCTGCAGCGTGCCAATATCGAGCATGGTATCAACATGGTCTCTCAGATTGCCTATACCGTTCCGATTGAAAACTCCATCACCATTCAGACCAGAAGTATTATGGGAACCGAGATTCCCCACGTAAAATACACCCCTTCCGTGCCTGCGCCGACCTACGCTTTCAGTACAACCCGCGAGAGCGCAGACCTGGCTGCAGATGCATTCCGAAAAGTAAAAGATCTGACGGTAAAACTTTCCATGGTGGAAAACGCAGCATATCGCCTTGCCACTAACATTAAAAAGACACAGAAGCGGGCAAATGCGCTGCAAAATATCACCATTCCAATGTATACGGAACTGGTTTACAATATCACCAATGCACTGGAAGAAAAAGAACGGGAAGAATTCACACGACTGAAAGTCATTAAGAGAATGAAACAGAAAAAATCGGGAGGATGATACTTGAAACAGGGGGACTGTCGGAATAGGCAGTCCCTTCTTCATATCTGCTTACTGCAACCCTGACATTCTTAAAGCATTATATTTACAAATATTTTCAGCTTCTTCTTGTGTAAAATCCATTTGTCCCAAAATATCACAATATGTATCGTAAATTTCTATTGCACGTATGCTTCTGCTATCGGGATAATCTGTTGCGAATACTAACTTTTCAACCCCTAAAGAACGCAAAACTATATTCGTATTTTCTATGCCCATTCTATCCACCAAATCAGGTAAGACCGCTGATAAATTAAAGTATGCATTTAATCCATATAATTCTTCATATTGGAATCCACCCAAATGAGCAATTGACAATCTAAGGTTTGAATATTTTCCAACTACATTTCTAATCCTGGCAGGAGAACATACATCATCCAATAATTTCTCCCTTGGATAAGAATGGAGTTCTATGAGAATTTTATGATCATTCGCATATTTTATGATTTGCTCATAATAATCTCCATCTATAGGATATCCCGTATTACTTGGATGAAGTTTGATGCCAATAAATTCTTTTTGCATTAACACTTGTTCTAGTTCAAACAACATATCCTCTATGTCTTTCCTGATGTCAACGTCAGCAAAACAATAAAATCTATTTATCTTACCGCTTATCATATTTTTCATATTCTTATTCACTGCTTCCACTGCTGGTTCCATAGAAAGCATATATGGATCATTAAATGGCATAATAAAAGCACATTCAATATTATATGTTTTCATTATTTTTTCATAATCATCTATAGAACCATTCACAATAAATCTTCCGTCATAATCTATATTAGCATCTATGACATCCTTTGGAGTCAAGTGAATATGTGCATCTATTTTAGGAATTTTTCTCCAGTCAACCATATATTTTCTCTCCCCGCTTTTCTCCTGTCTGATATCTCTTCAACTCTTCCAGTCTTCTAAAAAACATTTCCTTCCACTGTGTCTCATCCTCAAAAATATCAGGATCAATTTCTTTGATCTGAGGAAGCCCGATATACCCAACTGCTTCAATCGCCGCCTCACGCTGAGTTTTTCTTTCCGGATAAACAGTCTGACAGTTTGCTCCCTCTAAGGTATCATAACATCCAAAACTCTGGTTAAAATCCATGATCGGATACAGAGAAATGTAATCATTTGTCTCATTGTCCACCAAAAATCCCCAATTCTCCGGATGTCGGTCTATATTGCCAACCAGATAATCAAGAATATTCATTCCGTAATAAGTTTTTGGATCCCTTTTTGATACACTCTTCTAATACATCGAGATCATGATTTTGTGCATATATTTCAAATGCCATTTTAGAAATAATGGAATAACGCTTTGAGGTTATGATACTGCTCTCTGTTACTCTTTGCCCACAATAAAAACCTTCGCGGTATACTACCTGTTTAAAATCAAAGCACTGGCACACTCTGCTCGCAACCAATTCTTTCTTTACTGCATTATCTCCACCGTCTTTCAAAAGGATAAACTCATTTTTTCTCCTGATCCAGGCTTTCGGAAAATAGCCTTTTGTGGACAAATCCGGCGCTAACTCCTGATTGGTAACTGTCATGGGTTTTCCCCGCAATGATAATTCTACAATTGCTTCATTCAATGAATTGTCATAGAGGTTCAACTGCTCATAGGAGATATCTTCCCCTTTTTCTTTTACCCAATACACATCCGTTAATGACACGCAATGATATGATAAAGAAATTTTTTGCACGATCACGATCCGTCGTTGCCTGTGCCATTCCGATACTGTTTAAAATCTCTTTTGCATATTTACGATCCAAAGACAACACGCGTGAAGCACACCAATAATAGAAGTTATTCATATTATTGATCAATGTGTCAAAATCCCTTTCTTCCTCCAAATAAAGATCATAAGGAAAAAAATTGAAGAGCCAGAATCACAGCTTCTCCTCTTGTGTTAATCTCCGCTATTTTCCTGTTTCCATGCATTACCTCATAATATGTCAGTCCCTTGTTTTCTTTTTTTTGGAAGCATTCCCATTTTACTCTATTCTCCATTTTTCAATTCATGAAATATCTTTCCAGACAAACTCCCGACACCTTCACTTTACATCAAAATAGTATTTCATCTCTTTCTGAAACGAAGAATGTCTTGGATATTTTCTTTTATACTCCGCAAAAATTTCTTCTCTGGCTCTCGCCGTTCCCATATCTTCCTTGATTTCTCCTACCATTGCTAGCAAAACCGCAACTTCTGCGTATTGATTTTGATGCTTTCCTGACACGATTGCATCCGCTCTGCTATATACCGTTTTTTTCCCGCCCAAGACAGAATACTCTTCTTTTCTGCCTGTTCGATCGGGTAATACGCTTTCCATCTCTGAAAATAATTCCAGAATACACTTACCTTATGCAACTGGCTCTCTTCTATTATTTCCTGCTCAAATCCCATTACACAATCAGCATCTTTCATATCTGGGAATCCAACATAATTCGCAATACTCCCCGCGGCTTTAGAGGGCAGAGATTTACTATATAAATAGAGCAAAAACAACCGAATTCCATAGCGAATAAAAGAAGAACTCCATCCCAGAGAACCCGCCGGATTTTTAGATGCTGATTTCACAGATATAAAATCCCCCATATAAAAACTAAGAAAATAATAACTATAACCATCTATGATATTCCGGTGCAGTTCTGTATTCCTTATATCATTTTCACAATTTCCCCTGATTCTGTTTTTAAGCACTTCTTTTCCACGCATCCCATATTGCGCTGCCATTTCCTTTGTACCAAACAGACGCAGAAAATTTTTCTCTGTTGAATCTGAGCAGAAACACTCCCAGCAAAACTTCATCATTTTTTCTTCATGCCCAAGACAGAATGAAGCATATGCTGCTTTCAAACATATCTCTGCTCTGATCTTCAATTGTCTGTTAGCCTTCTCAAGAACTTTTTCCCCTGTTTTTTCTATCTTTTCATAATCCTGTGCTTTGCCATACACATCCATAGCAGCAAGATAAAGCGAAGGGTGTACTGCTGCACTTTCATCTGCAATATGGACAAGTCCGTCTATTCCCTGAGAATACAAGACTGCATCTTTTAAAAGCCGCCCTGCGATATCACCCTGTTTGTTTTTCAGAAGAACGATCCAATCCTCCCAGAATTGTTTCTGATCCTTCAGCGCTTCCCTTCCAACATGGAATATCTCTTCCATATGCAGGTTTTTAAAAGCAGAATGATTGAAATACAGATAAAGCATCTCTGCCCTTTTTTCCTTTTTTCCAACACCTGATAATTCGCATATAAGGTTTGTAATGCCAGCTGTTTCATATCTGTGGCAATAATACCATTCTCCGCCAGTGTATCCAAATCCACAAATTCCCCATCTTCATAATCCGTACCCACTTCCATTTCCCACAGCCACTCATAAATAGAATTTGCTTCCTGATAACGCCTGTCATTGATACAATCATTTGCAAATCGCATCATAAACATGATCTTATCCCCAATCTGCTGATTATCATAGTACTCTACTATCCATTCTCTATCCCAGTAATCGTCCCCGTAGTCCTCATATTCTTCTGTATCCAAATATAATTTACCGTCCTCTATCTGCTGCTTCCATTCTTCAATCTGCAACATTTTTTCCATCAACAAATTCCTTGGGACATCAGACTACTGAGGCGAAATATCGGCATGTATTCTCTTTCTCTGTACATTCTGTAATCAGATGCTGCATGATATTCATACTGTCTCTTTCGACAGCCTGCTTCGCTATCTTTTCTATGATTTTCTGTAACTCTTCTTTTGGTCAGCTCATCCAATTTCAGGTTCATCTTCTTTTCCTCCTCTCAAGGACTCCAATGTTTTTTACTTTATTATTGTCAGCATAACATTATATTTATATATTTCAACAGTCTCTATTTATTTCTCATGGCAGGCTCTCCTCCACGCACAATATCCCCCGAGGATATTACGTTATTGTCACAGCTTTCTATCCTTTTTATCTGCTCTGCTGTATTCAAAACATTTAATTGATATTCAGCAATTTCCTGTAAACTCTTAAATCGTTCTTCTTTCCCTTTTCTTTCTTTAATCATCTGTGCATTATGAGATTCCAGATTAGAAAGTACTGTCAATTCATTAATAGTTGCAAAATCTCTGACATTACTCCTTTTTTGCTAATTCTGGATTAGCTTCTCTCCATGCTTTCGCTGTAAATCCAAATAGTGCCACATTTAATATGTCTGCTTCTTCTGCATATGCCAACCATTGTAGAATTTTCCCTATAATTTATCTGTGGAAGCAAATAATTCTTCACTGCATCTGTCTGAATCAAATAATTACTTTTGCTGAGAAAACGTTTCGCATTCCATTCTATCTGTCTCGAGTTGTTTTCTTCTTCCTTCAAGCGTTGGAATTCTTTTATTAGATATAATTTAAACACCGGACTAATTGCAGCTGCAAACTCAAAAGCAAGATCTTTATGGGCGTAGGTTCCTCCATACTTTCCACGTTTTACATATAATCCTATAGCGTTTGTTTTATTAATCCATTCAGAAACACTGGGAGTAAATGTCAATAATCCCGCTTGCTTTTTAAAGTGTTCAGATTCGAACACTTTAAATTCCGGATTATATATTTGTTCCCATACAGACAGATATTCTAATGTTCCACGATTTCTCAACCAATTTCGCACTACATCTGCCGCTCTGGCAGAATTTGACTTTGCCTTTGCAATATCTGTAATGCAGATATAATCATCTAATTCTTCTTTTGAAATAGTAATTTTTACATTTTGAACATCTATAATTCTGTTCTTCATGCGTCATATCCTCTCTTACAATCCTCGTTTTATCTGTAGTACTTCTGCATATTTTAATAAACGATTATACAAATATTTATTTTCCTTTATGTTCTTTACGATCCCTACTTCTATTTCTGTTTCTCCTTCTAAGCGATACAAGTCACAAACTGAACGTTCAATATCATAAATATTATATGTTCCAAACTCCGTTTCTTGTTTTCTTATTCCAATATTAAAATTTCTATTTGAAAAATAATGCCTTTGTATCATAAAGTCCATTTTCATCATACTTCGATCTGTTCTTTCTGTAGCTACAGATAAATAATCTGGTTCAGCAGACAATACTCCCTGATAGTAAAGTGCACTATTCATACAAATAACTGCATCAGGATTGCTTAGACTCACTTCGATACATTTATAATCAAACGGCTTCTTACATTGTTTACCTGAAAGCCAATAATGTCCATAGCACACCTTTTGTAAATAACCTTCATTTACTAAAGTGGAAATCTGACGATTGGAAAATCCTTCTGCCAAAAGATTTTTTGTCTCTACATAACCTCTGTATTTTCTATATAATGTTTCAATTTTTATATATGTATTCTCTCTCATATTTTCTCCAATGCATTTCTTATTACACACATTATTGCATTTTCCCTTACACATGTCAATGTCATTTTTAAAATGGCAGGCTCTCCTCCACACACAGCACCCCATACCCCAGCTGATTATTCGGCCACTGCTCATACCCCGGCAGATGTCTTGCCCCTCTTCTCAGATACGCTTTCACCTTCTCCCCATACAGATATGGATCATTCCCGCGGATAATTCCCCACTCCATCAACAATGCCGCACTTCCTGTCACAAACGGCACTGCAAATGAGGTACCTGAATATTCTCCGTAACCGCCTCCTGCCTTGGCTGTCGTTACCCGCACTCCCGGTGCTGCAAGATCGGGCTTTTGCACCCACATCTCTGCATTCTTCTCCAGTGCGCCGCGTCCGGAAAAATCTGCATAGGAAAAACTTCTTGCATCGTAAGCTCCCACTGTTACTACTCTGGATGCAGTTGACGGAATGGTAAGTGTATCACTGCTCACAGGGTTTAAAAAAGCTGTGCCCTGATTCAAAACACTCTGACTCGGAAGCCACATCTGATAAATTCCCGTCACAACTTTTCTCGGAGTCAACACAATCTGCCAGACTCCACTGTCAATATAAGAACCCGTTGGGATGAAATCAAAATAAATCTCCTGATTGGTCTGATATGGACTTGGTTTGCCATAGTAAAGCAGGATTTCTGTTCCCCCGATTCGAAATCTCTGCGTTCCGAGCCTTTCGGAAATTGGCCCTACACGAACCCCTGACGGCCCGATCACCGAAATATCCACCTCATCTACATAAGATTTCCAGAGCTGTACATTCAGAGCAGGTTCTCTCTGCTGCACTCCCAACTCTACTCTTTGCTCTTCCCGCTCTTTTAACATGCCGGAAGTATGCCCTGCGGATGTTCCCTCGTTTCCGCTCCCAACACAGATCACACTTTTCCAGTAATTCGACATATCATCCAGATACCGCTCCAGAAGCGATGTTCCCTCATGGGAACCGTATGTATTTCCAAAACTGATATTAATCGCAACCGGCATTCGATATTCCAGTGCTTTCCGCAAAACATAGTCCACACCCTGCATCAGTTCCGTTGTCCGCGGAAACCCTTCCCGTCTTGGATTTCCCAATTTCACGATCAAGAGTTCACTCTCCGGTGCGACTCCCGCATAAATACCACCGACACTTCCTCTTCCGTTTCCGGCTGCAATTGCGGCAACAGAAGTCCCGTGCCCCGACACATCCCGACTTGGTACAACCTGCTCCTGCCGATTTTTGTCGGTTCCTGAAGTGCCGCATTGATCTGATCCTGCGTATATTCCGTTCCCAGAAATATCCTTCAGGAGGATTTCCCGCTATACTTTGATCCCACAGTGCACGGATCCTTGTACTTCCATCTGTATTTCGAAAATCCGGATGCGAATAATCAATCCCGCTGTCAATCACCGCTGTAAGAATCCCTTTCCCGTACAGCTTTAACGGAGCTGCCTGTACCGGAAGAATACAGGATGCTCTCTTTCCGTTAGCCGCTTCAAAAAAGCAGCCGTTTTGGTTTTTCAATGTATTCGATCTGCGGAACCCGCATAAGCTGTTCGATCCGGGATTCCGGCACAGTCAGAATTGCATACTCATTCGATAATTCCGTAACAGAAGAGGCGATTTCACGAACCGCCTCCAGATTTCCCGAATATTTGATGATCAGATCCCACTCCTGATCCAAAGGCTGATACCCAACCTCCAGCTCCAGTGATTTTTCACGCTCCTCACTCGTAGCGTCCAACGCAAGATTCAAAAGATTTTCTGCTTTTTGGCTCATCTATTTCCCGGCTCCTTTATAAGGTGCATATTCATATGGAAGAAAATATCCCTTCTCGTGACGGCACACCGGACATACAGATGGTGCCTGCTTCCCGTCATGGATATAACCGCAGTTTGTACAGATCCACCGTCCTTGTTCTTCCCGGCTGTAATAGGTGCCGTTTTCCAGCATTTCTGCGATTTTCTGAAATCGCTCCTGATGGGTATGCTCAATTTCTGCAATCTGGAAGAATGTAGACGCCGCCTCAAAAAAACCTTCTGCCTTTGCCGTACTTCCAAACGCAGGATACACATCTTCAAATTCTTCCTTTTCATTATGCTCCGCTGCTCTAAGAAGCTCTTCTAATGTATCCTGCTGATCCACCGGATAGGTCCCGTCAATCTGGATCGTGCTCCCTGTAAACTCTTTCAGCAGCTCATAAAACCGCTCTGCATGTGCCCGCTCCTGATCTGCTGTATACAAAAACACGTCCGCAATGGTATACATCCCCTTCTCACGGGCTTTTTCTGCTGCAATCGTATATCGGTTTCTCGCCTGACTCTCCCCGGCAAACGCCCGCATCAGATTTTCCTTTGTCTCGCTTTCAAAAAAAATTACCAGTCATGATACACACTCCTTTTTCGTTTCATAAAAGTAGTATGTATCATAACTGGCAAAATATGCTTCTGCTTCTTAAATTTTACGAAATCAGTTAAATCCGATCAGTCTTCTCGCCACACTGTATGCCATAGAAGAAACTTTTCTTCCTGATTTTCCCGGAAGGTTCATGGTCTGACCGAGAATTCCATATCGGATCTTCACATATGTCCGATAATCTTTTTTCTTCAGATATACCCACAGCTCTTTCTTTTTCTTCAGATTCTCATTCACCTTGGAACGAATACATAAAATCGAAGATACTGTCATCATAATAGCAAGATAATTGATCATATATTTTCTGAGCCTTTTTACTCTCTACCATACGTAATTCATACATAGAGATCATAGATTTTGTTACATAAATCTGCTGATCGATGCGGCTGATCATCACTTTCTCATTCACAGACTGATCCTCTCGTCCGATAAAATAGCGATAGAAGTCCACATCCATATAGTATAATGTCCGAACATGAGGAAGCGGGTAATATACATAGATATTATCCACGTAAAACGTGTGCTTCGGCAGCTTCAGCTGACAGAGTCTCAACATCTCGGTCCGGTAGATCACGGAATGCATGAGAATATACTGGTCCAGATGGAAGCTTCCGATATCATCCCAGCGGAACACCTGATTCTGCGGAAGTACATTGCGGTAATGAATGACTTTTTTATGTGTCATCCCAACTTTCTCATACACATAATTAGAAATCAACATGTCTACTTTAGAATCTGCATCCACAAATCCCTTCACTGCACTCAATATCTTCAGCAGAGCCTCTTCATCTACCCAGTCATCACTGTCCACTACTTTAAAATAGACACCTGTGGCATGCGCCAGACCTGTATTGACCGCATCCCCGTGACCGCCGTTTTCCTTGTCTACCGCTTTGACGATCCCCGGATATTTTTCCTCGTATTTTTTTGCAACCTCGCTTGTCCCGTCTGAGGATCCGTCATTAACTACAATAATCTCCACATCTTCTCCTCCGGGCAGGATCGACTGAATTGCTTTTTCCATATATGCCTCTGAATTATAGCATGGAATTGCAAAAGATATATATTTCATGTCTACACTCCTTTTCTTCAATATAGCAATTATACTGTACTTTTATTATTTTTCCAACCATTTTATTGTAAAATACCACTCCTTCCTTTATAGTATTAGGGAGAACACTTATTTTTATAAAAGATAAATTGGAGGAACACTATGAAAAAAAATGCAGTTGTAGGACAATCTGGCGGACCGACTGCCGTTATCAATGCAAGCCTTTACGGGACTGTATACGAAGCATTAAACCGCGAAGACGAGATTGGCACTGTTTATGGGATGATAAATGGAATTGAAGGATTTTTAAATGATCAGGTCATGGACATGGCGCCACTGGAAGAATCAAAAGAACTGGAACTGATCCGGACCACACCCGGCTCATATCTTGGCTCCTGCCGATACAAGCTTCCGGAAGATCTCAACGATCCGGTTTATCCACAGCTTTTTGCACGCTTCGAAGCATACAACATCGGATATTTCTTCTACATCGGAGGCAATGATTCCATGGATACTGTCAGCAAGCTTTCCCGCTATGCCGAAAAGATCAGCAGCGACATCCGTGTGATCGGAATTCCAAAAACAATTGATAATGACCTTGTCGAGACAGATCACACACCGGGATTTGGAAGTGCCGCAAAATACGTCGCTTCTACTGTGCGGGAGATTGCTATCGACGCATCCGTTTATGACAACAAAAAATCCGTTACCATTGTTGAGATTATGGGACGCCATGCCGGATGGCTCACTGCTGCCAGCGCACTGGCCAGAAAGTTCGAACACGACAACCCGGTTCTGATCTACCTTCCGGAAACAGACTTTGACCAGGATGCTTTTATTGAGAAAGTCCGTACGTCTCTGGAGACTACACCAAACCTGGTAGTATGTATTTCCGAGGGAATCCACGACAACACCAGTACATTCATCTGCGAATATTCCAATGATGTCGGAACAGATACATTCGGCCACAAAATGCTCACAGGTTCCGGAAAATATCTGGAAAATCTGGTGAAAGAACGCCTTGGCGTCAAAGTACGTTCTGTAGAACTCAATGTCTGCCAGAGATGCTCTTCTTCCATGCTTTCCAAAACAGACCAGAAAGAAGCCATTGCTTCCGGAGCTTACGGAGTAAAAGCTGCTTTAAACGGAGCCAGCGGAAAGATGGTTGCTTTTGAACGTCTGGACGGAGATGACTATCAGATTGATTATGTTTTAAAAGACGTCAACGTCATCTGTAATCAGGAAAAATGCGTCCCTGCTACATGGATCACTGCAGATGGTTCTGACGTGACAGAAGATTTTATCCGGTATGCTCGTCCGCTGATCCAGGGAGAAGTAACCGTTCCCACAGAAGACGGCGTTCCTAAATTTGCTTATAGAAAGTAACTATTGAAACAAAAAGAGAGCGGCATTCGCTCTCTTTTTTCTACTGAAATGCATTGTCATCAGAAAGTGTAATCAAGTGTAACCAAAAACAGAGTTCTGAAATACTTAACAAAACTCTTCCCAGACATGCAAAAAAGCCCTGAAAATCAAGGCTTCTTCGTAGTCTGCGGATGACAGGACTTGAACCTGCACGGGATGCCCACTGGACCCTAAAACCAGCGCGTCTGCCAATTCCGCCACATCCGCATATACAATTTTGGAAAAAATAAAACAAGCAAAACTGCTTGTTCTACAATGAGCGTGCGGGGATTCGAACCCCGGACAACTTGATTAAAAGTCAAGTGCTCTACCAACTGAGCTACACGCCCTTATTTTCTTATAATACCCGCTAATCCAGGTAAACTGGGCTAGCTGGATTCGAACCAGCGAATGCAGGAGTCAAAGTCCTGTGCCTTACCGCTTGGCGATAGCCCATTAGTAAACTCAACTATGACACTGCTTAACTAGTGCTTCTTATAAAAGAAAAGGGTGGGTAATGGGACTCGAACCCATGATATCCAGAACCACAATCTGGCGCGCTAACCAACTGCACCATACCCACCATACCGAGCCTGGGGGGATTCGAACCCTCGACCTACGGCTTAGAAGGCCGTTGCTCTATCCAGCTGAGCTACAGACTCGTATAAACTTTATCCCCGTTTATAGGCTCCTTACAGATCACTCTGTAAGAAAGCGGGTGATGGGAATCGAACCCACGTATCCAGCTTGGAAGGCTGGTGTTCTACCATTGAACTACACCCGCGAAGTCGGGGTGACAGGATTCGAACCTGCGACCTCCTGGTCCCAAACCAGGCGCTCTAGCCAAGCTGAGCCACACCCCGTTATTCGCTTTCGTGTCGTTTTCTCCGTGACACAATAGCTATTATACATAAGGGTATACCAATTGTCAACAACAAATTTCAAATTTTTCAAAAAAATTTTTTCGCACCTTCTCCAACCTTTGCGAAAGCCCGAAAATACGCTATAATATCCATATTCTATAAGAAAGCAGAGGTACTTATTATGTGGGCTTACAACGAAACATTTTATCAAATTTACCCGATTGGATTCTGCGGTGCCCCGACTCACAACGATGGCATCTGCGTTCCGCGTATTCTGAAATTGAAAGACTGGAGCAGTTATCTGGAGAATCTGCAGATCGGTTCTGTTCTCTTAAATCCGATTTTCGAATCTGACAATCACGGTTATGATACCAGAGACTTTAAAAAGGTGGACTGCCGCCTTGGAACCAATGAAGATTTTCAGGATGTCTGTGACGATCTGCATAAGCATCATATCAAAATCGTGCTGGACGGAGTTTTCAACCACGTTGGACGCGGTTTCTGGGCATTTCAGGACGTTCAGGAAAAGAAGTGGGATTCTCCTTATAAAGACTGGTTCTACATCAATTTTGACGGTGACAGTTGTTATCAGGACGGATTCTGGTATGAGGGATGGGAAGGACATTTCGAACTGGTCAAACTGAATCTGCAAAATCCTGCAGTCACAGACTACTTATTAGACTGTGTCCGCTTCTGGATCGAAACATTTGATATTGACGGACTTCGCCTGGATGTGGCATACAGTCTGGACCATAACTTTATGCGGAGACTCCGCTCATTTTGCGAAGAACAAAAGCCTGGATTTGTTCTGATCGGTGAAGTACTATTCGGTGATTATAATCTGATTGTAAATGATGAGATGCTGCACAGCTGTACCAATTACGAATGCTACAAGGGAATCTATTCCAGCCTGAACAGCATGAATCTGTTCGAGATCGCACACTCCCTGAATCGTCAGTACGGACCGGAACAATGGTGTATCTACCGTGGAAAGCATCTGATGAGTTTTGTGGATAATCACGATGTCACACGGATTGCCAGCATCCTGACAACCCCTGCACACCTGCCTCTGGCTTACGGTATTTTATTCGGTATGCCGGGAATTCCCTGTATTTATTATGGAAGCGAATGGGGCGAAGAAGGTATCAAGACTCCGGACAATGACTATGCGCTTCGTCCATGCTTTGAGGCGCCAAAACCGAATGCACTGACTGATTTCATCCACCGACTGATCACACTTCGGCAAAACAGTGATGCCCTCTGCAATGGAGGATACCGCAATATCTCAATCACAAACCATCAGCTTGTCTTTGAACGCCGTACAGGGCAGGAACGGATTCTGATCGCCATCAACGCGTCTGAGAGCGATTTCACGATCCATCACGGAGAATTGCTCGGAACATTCACCGATCTGCTGAAAAGCGGTTCTGGGAATATCTCACAGACGCTGAATGGCTCTCTGGATCTTCCGGCTTACAGCGTACAGTATCTCAAAGAGATTTCCTGATAAAATTTTAAGATTAAAAAATCCGTGTAAACATCCACACTGTCCTGCGATATTTACACGAATTTTCATAGGTATAAATTCCTTTAAATTATTTTCTGAATTTATATTTTCCTTTTCCGTGACCTGACACAGGCTCAATAATATCCGACTGCACCAAGTTGGAAATGAGTTTGGAAGCTCCTGAGCTTTTCAATTGAAGCAGTTCCATGACAGCGCTTCTTCCAAATACCTCATCAAAACCAAACTTTTCAAAAAGTCGGTGGATATGAACTGTCGTTTCGTGGATATTCTTTTGCAAGTTCGTATAATTCGCTCGGACAAGTGCATTCCTGAAATACCAAGCATGATCCGCAAAAATATCATTCGTTGCAGAAAAACCAAGTGTTCTCAGATACTTGATGAAAAACACCGCTGTTGTTCTCGTATTTCCCTCTCCAAAAATATGGATTTGCCACAGTCTTGAAATAAAAACTGCAAGATGGTGGATTATCTCATCCATTGACAATCCCCTGTAGCTAAAATCTTTCTCCTGCGAAAAATCATATTCAAGGGTAGCTCTCAGTTCAGAAGCGCTGCCGTACATAACGGTTGCCCCATCAAGCACCCATTCCTTTTTCGTAATATTATAATCTCTTATCTTTCCGGCGTGGTTGTAAATACCCCGAAAGAGTTTGCGGTGAATAGAGATCTACTTATTTGGCGAATAAGATTCTGTACTTCTTTTATCGTAATTTTTCCTTCAATATTACGAATAGCAATATCAATCAAATATTTAGATGGTTTCAGTCCGTCCACAGCCTGAAGTCCGATTGCCGTACTCCAAGCGTAACCTTTGCTGGCTTTATCAGGTTCGGACTCTTTCAAATATTCCTCAAACGGATCTTTATCCATATTGCCACCTCGCTTCATAATTTATAATTCACTCTATTTCTTCTAATAGTTTGGACAATCAAACCTATTTTCAAAACAGCGCCTAATCTTCTTTTCTTCTATATGGTACATGATGGTTCCGACACCATTCTTCTGCTATATTGATATAGGTCCGATTTCTGTAGTCATAATAAATCTGGCTGATTCCCAGATCATTTATTTTATCTTTAAAACACCTGTACGGATGCCTTCTTCTAAGAGCATCAAACAGTACTTCAGAAACTCTTTTATTCCCACTCTCATACGCAAACTTCTCCATGATACTTTTCTCATGAAGTTCATACTGATTCGGCAATCTGACATAATCATCCGTCTCATCAATTTCTTCCCAGAGCTCCTGATCTTCTTCACAGGCCATTGAATAAACCGATTTAAATCTTCTTCTGCCTCTGCTATTACAACTACTTTATAATGCATATTTTCCTCTCATATCTGAAATCACAGCGTCTGCATTTCGATAATTTCCATTTTTTGAAGATTCTCTAGATTGTTCCAGTCTTTGAAACATCTCATCTTCTGTCATAGATGTATATGGATTATGCACAGTTCTTTTTATTTCAAATGGGAATCCGTTATGTGCAACAGCCTGCGTCAAAAACATTCTTATTGCAGATGTCGTATCTGTTCCAAGATCTTTAAAAAGTTGATCAGATTTATTCTTCAAGTCATCGTCTACCCTAATTTGAATTGTACTTGCCATCTTAAATACCTCCACTTCTTTTCCTTTTATTATAATGTTATATCATTGCTATTTCAATACATTTACAATGAATCGGATGTTTTTTAAGTAATAAGTATCTTTCCTTCACACTTTTCTTTCAGTTCCTATATAAAATCATTATTCATAAATCACTGATTCTGTCATTTCAACGAGCAAAAAAGAACTGCCTCTAAACTCTAGAAACAGTTCTTAAATATGAATAAAATTGATGTCAAATTGATGTCAAAACAAACGTTCAGATCCGCAAACCCTTGATTTTACGGGCTTTATTTGTCTAAGGACTTCATTGTCGGGATTAATTGAACGATTCCTTCCACCCTTGTCCGCCGAGCTCCGTCAGGCACCGTACACATCCAAAAAACCGACTTTTTTTGGTCTTCCACTGAGGTCCATAGAGCCACAAGTTGGCTGTGTCATTCGTGTTGTACAAATTGTTTTGATATATAGATTGTCTCTTCAAGTAACAAGACAATTCTCTACTTATATTATAATCTTTCCCTGGAGATTTGCAACAATTTCCTGCTTTTTCTCCTGTGTCGCTTCCGCATAAATATCCATGGTTGTTGTAATATCTGAGTGGCCCATGATACTTTGGATCACCTTCAAATTCGACTCATTCTCACACAATCTTGTGCAAAATGTGTGTCTCAAATGATGAGCTGAAAAATGAGGAATAATGAGTGGTTCTCTATCCTCTTTCTCTGCTTTTTCTATTTCTTCTTTGTTATATGCAACTCTTGCCCTTTCAATCGCTCGATTAACTGCATTTGGTAAATATACCGTTCCGGTTGCTGTTACAAAAACGAAATTTGAATATCCATCAATCTCTTCTGAGGAAAAGCCAATGCACTTTTGGATCTCATACTCATCCAGAAAAGCATTGAACACTTCATCGATCATCGGAATGGTTCTCCGTCCTGAAATCGTCTTTGGTGTAGAAATATGCTTGACCGATTTTCTGTTTTCATCAGGTCTGTAGATAAAAGTATGATTCACACTGACAATGCGCTTTTCAAAATCCAGGTCATCCCATCGAAGACCGATGCATTCACCAATTCGCATTCCTGTTCCAAGAAGGACCGTTATAATAGGTACCCATCCTTGATATTCCCGATGGGCTTTTAAGTAATCCATAAAAGCTTTCTGCTGTGGAATCGTAAGCGCATGTCTCGGATTATCTTCCCAGATATGGCTCTTTTTGATTTCTGCCATTAATCCGTCTGTCGGATTTTGTCTGAGCAGTCCATCCCTTACAGCCATCTGGAATGCCGGATGCAACTGTGTATGTATACTATCCAGCGTATTTGCTTTCATCTCTTCATCCAGGATGATACGATAATAGAATTTTTTTCACATCAGAATATTTGATCTTACCAATCAGTCTTTTTCCAAATGTTGGTCTGACAAAGTGATTATACATATAGAGATAATTCACTTTTGTTGATGGTTTCAAATCATATTTCTGTTCGATAAACCGATCATACAGTTCATTCAGCGTCATCCTGTCAGCCAGCTGCGGATTCAGTCCATCTTCTTTGTCGCGGATGATTTTTCTTTCTTTTGCTCTGAGTCAACCAATGTTTTTGCGTAAACAGTTCGTCTATTTTATCTAAATCTGTATAAGAATAAGAATAGCGACCGTCTTTTCTCTGACTCTCACCGGTTCGCAACACATACCCCCGGCTGTCTTTTCTTGATTTTGCCATCCTCTCACCTCACTAATCGTGAGGAGCATCTTAACTGTGCTTATCCTGTCGGTATAATAGTTCCAATCCTTTCTTAAGCACCTGCCCTTTTGTAAGATCGTACTTTTCAGCATAAGCTTCCAATTGCTTCTGCTCAGCATTGGAGAAACGGATGGTGAAACGATAATTCATGGGATCATCACTCTTTGGTCTTCCCATCTTTGCCATACTATTTCCTCCTTCCTTACAACACTATTATACTTTATGTCCGACAACAAGTCAACGTGTTTTGCTCCTCATGTATTACATTTTATTTTTTATAATTCATCTCTGAAATTCTCAAGATATTCATCCACAATCTCTGTATTGACCAGAACAACTCTCTTCACATGATAGACTGCTTTCGCATCTTTCGCTAATTCCTGAAATGTATGCAACCCCATAGAATATAATTGTGCCCCTTCCTCATAACGGACAAATTTCTTTCTTCCGACCTGCACCAGCTTTTCTAATTCTGGAATTTCTTTTCTGACTTTAGGCATGAAAAAACCTCCTTCCTTCGTACATAAAAAAATATCTTTCATATATACAAAAGAAGGAGGGTGAAAATACAGCCTATGATATGCAATTTTTTTATTTTAACAAATCGAGCAGCGTATATTCACCTTTTGGAATCTTAGCTGTTCTATGATACTCTTTTATTGCTTCCACAAGAATCCCAGAATTAGAAAAATAATTAAACACGTAATCATATGATTTTACGTCAGACATTCTAAGATTTTCCTTACAAAAATCACTTGGTTTTTTCCCTGATTTTTTGAATTCTTTATACTGATTTTCAGCAAAGATAATCAACATTTCTATTTCCGGTGCAGTAATCACATTGATAACATCTATTTTATGTTCATATGCTTTACCAATTTTAAATTTTTCTCTTCTTGAATCTAATATTCTGATTACTGATATCTTTTCCGCAAATCCTTTTCTCAAATATTTCTGTTCAAATTTTTTGCCGTCCCTACATCGAATTACTGACTCCTCCAGCATCTCTTCTCTCGAAAATACAAGCAATTCTTCATCTAGAAGAATATCCATAATTGCATTTTCTGCAGCACCTTCACATATACACGCTTTATATTTTGCCAGTTCCATATTGCACCTCCTATTTCAGAGATGCAGTTATACTTTTCTTCAACTGCATATAAGCTTCATAAGTAGGTGTCGTTCCTTCCAGAAATCCACTCTGATAAGCATCGCTTTTCTTAATGTCATTTCTTTTTAGAATATTGGAAAGATTCTCTGCTGTAATCCCATCTCTATTTCTAGTAATAAAAATACTGTCATTACGGTCGTATTCATCCAAAAGTTCCGGATAATGAGTGGAAAAGATTAGCATACCACCATTTTTATTTATTTTCCGTCCATAAAGAAACGAATCAGAGTACTTACTATTTCTTTATTGAAATGATTCTCTATCTCATCAACAATCAGGTAGCCTCCATCTTTCAGAACTTCTTGTGCCAAAGTGAAAGTAATCATTCCTTTTACGGTTCCTGACGAGAGATAATTATTTAATTCGATTGGATTGTTCAATACAATCTCTTCTTTTCCTTTAAATTTTAAATGTATAATTGGCTTCTCATTTTTTTCTTCAAAATTTAATTTTTCAATTGTTGGATCCAGATAGGAAATAACCTCAGCCGGAATTCCTTCTGAAAATGGTAACACATTCACATTGGTGAAAAGTAACATGCTGACTACTTTTATATGTTCACCAGTTTTTTTATTATATGCGATCATAATACTAACATCATCTGACAAAAAGCTTTCCTGTTCATCTCGAACAATGACTGGTTCTCTCTCCTCAAAATCCAGCATAGCTTTACGAGTTGTTACTTCTTCAGCTTTTTTTGACCATAATGATTCTGATTCAATACTGTACACAACTCCTTCTACTTTCGTATTCTTAGATGTTATGACCGTTTCCAGTCTGCAAATTTCTTTTGTAGTCTCCGAATAAAAATACACATTCAAAATAGCATTTTTTGTATTTCCTAATATATCTTTCGTATTCATGTGATTGATTGGTTCGTTGTTTATAATTCCCAACGCAAGAAGAAGCACCTTTAATACAGAGGTCTTTCCTGAGGCATTGATTCCTATAAACGCGTTTGCCGGATTTAAATATATATTTGAAAACAAGGAATACAAATTCACTTTATCTTCTTCCGCAACTCTTTGCTGTGCATAAAAAGATAAATCCAGCTTCTCTTTAAACAATGGTAAGCCTTGTGCGGTAACTCTCAATAATTTCATATAACGCCTCCAATTTAAAAACTGATTTTACGTGGTTATTTTTCTTTTACTTCAATTATATCCACATTTCTATATTTTATCAACGGATAATCCGTTTTTATTTTTTGAATTTAAAAATCTTTCTCTCACACCCTGTATTTTCACCCCTCCATCTTTTGTATATGTAAGAGGGTTTGTAGATTAGAGCAAGATCCACCCATGTTTAACAGTATTGCCATTTGGCATCCTGTCATCCTATGGGATTTATCTTGATGGGGATCTCCCCATACCCTCTCAATAACAGACGCTTCACTTGTCTGTTGGTTCCACCTAAAGGTGTTCACAGCACTATTTCTAATATCGGAAGGGACAGCCGATATTGAAATACGTGGACTCCCAGTGGGAGGAATAATCGTAGCGAAAGGAGGAATATGAGAACAGAAAACAAAGATAAAGAACTGAATCACAGACATTTTATAGGATTACGTCTTACCGATGTCGAACTGGATTTATTAGACCAAGGCGCTGCTTGTTTATCTGTTAGCCGATCAGAATATCTGAGGAAACTTCTATTGGAAAAGCAAATCCATCATCAGATTGAAGTTGTTGCAGACATGAACGATCTCAGAAAACTGGTCAGTGAATATGGAAAAATCGGATCGAATCTCAATCAGATCGCCAAGCATTTTAACAGTGGTGGCAGTCAGTCTCGTGCTATAGAAAATGAAATCCATCAGTGCATCACGGACTTATTCCTGTTGAGAAAAGAGGTACTGAAACTGGCAGGTGGTATGAATGGCAATCGTAAAACACATTAAAAGCAGAAATGCAAATTACTCGGCTGCTATTAATTACCTTCTGTTTGAACATGATGAAAAAACCGGAAAAAAGATTGTAGATGAATCCGGTCGAAGCATCCTGCGAAAAGAGTTTTATATGGATGGTCTGAACTGTGATCCGATGTCTTTTGACAAGGAATGTGAACTGACAAATGCTCATTTTCACAAAAATAAGAAACGTGAAGATATCAAAAGTCACCACTACATTATCAGCTATGATCCAGCCGATGTTACAGAAAATGGACTTACCGGTGAGAGAGCACAGACAATCAGTTTGGAACTTGCAAAGCAGATGTTTCCCGGATATCAGGCACTGGTAGTTACTCACACCGATGGCCACAATGAATCCGGAAATATCCATACTCACATCGTCATCAACAGTGTGAGGAAGACTGCAGTGGAAAGGCAGCCTTATATGGATAAACCACATGAAGAAGTTGCCGGATACAAGCATCGTTCCACGGATAAATTCATGAACACTTTTAAGAAAACTGTCATGGATCGTTGCCAACAGGAAGGACTTCACCAGATAGATCTTCTTGCTCCGGCTGAAAGAAAAATCACTCAGAAAGAGTATATGGCACAGAAACACGGCCAGCAAACAATAGATGAGATCAATCGGAAAATTATCGAAGATGGTCTCAAACCAACATCCACCGTATTCCTTACGCAGAAAGAATATTTGCGACAAGCGATTGATGAATGTGCTGTCACTTCCAGTAATTTTGATGAATTCCAATCTAAACTTCTGGAACTATTTCAGATCTCTGTGATTGAGCATCGTGGCAGATACAGCTATCTTCATCCTAATCGACAGAAGCGGATTACTGAACGTGCACTTGGAACACGATATGGAAAAGAACACCTGGAACAGACCTTCTTACGCAAGGATCCATTGGCCATTCTCTACGTCAGATCTCACCTGCGCCTGATCGTAAATCTCCAGACAAATGTGAAAGCAATGCAGAGCCCGGCTTATGCTCATCGGGTAAAACTTTCTAACCTGCAGCAAATGGCAAATACCATTATCTATGTGCAAGAACATGGATTTGATACACAGTCAGATTTGAAAAACACACTGCTTGCATCAAAGCAAGAACTAAAAGAAATGCAGACACAGGTTGCTCAGCATCGTTCCGATCTAAGGATCCTCAACGATCAGATCCGTTATACCGGACAGTACTATGCAAATAAAGAAGTTTATTCCCAGTTTTCAAAATCAAAGTACAAAGGAAAGTACCGAAAAGAACATGCGAAGGAAATTCAGAAATACGAAGAAGCCAGAAAATGGCTGAGATCCTTTTATCAGGATGGAAAGATGACAAGCCTAAAAACCTTGACTTTTCAAAGAGAAAAACTGCAACAACAGATAGCTTCCGAAGAAGAAGCAATAAGCAGCTTGAAAGAAAAATTAAAAGATCTGGATACTGCCGATCAGAATGTTGATGCCATTCTTCAGATGCAGATTCCAGAACCAGTGAGATCAAAAATCAAAGATCTCGAACGATAACTATCACAAAACAAAGGAGGAACTATTACATGACACAAGAAGAATTTAATGTTGTATTTGAACTTCAAATGAGGAAATGTGCTGATATCCTGGCACATAAAAAGAAAGAATATACTGGTGACAATATTGACCGTCTCAGCGCATTCAAGATTGCTGCCGCTTTACAGAACTGCGATCCAAAAGCAGCACTGGCCGGTATGATGTCGAAACATGTCGTATCCCTTTACGATATGTGTTATTCCACTCTGTTACATTTTGATATGGAACAGTGGGATGAAAAGATCACAGACTGCATCAATTATCTGATCCTTTTAAAAGCTCTGGTAAAGGAGGAACAGGCCTATGGATCACATTGAAACAGCCATCTTAAACTGCTATGGGATCAAGGAAGCAGAACAGAATATGGTCTTTGCTTCCAGGCTCACACAACACGGTCATACAATCGAGAACATGGCAGATCTAATGGATCTTTACCATCAATCCTACAGTCAGAAGACCGTAGAAAACATTGCAGGGCTTCCGCATCCAACCGTACAGAAATTCATGGTCATTACTGTAGCTGTTGTTGGTGCAAGCAGACGCTTCCTGGCACAGATCACAAGGCATCAGAACGAAGTGAAATACATGAGTGCATCTCTGCAGTACAGCAACTATTCCGGTCACGCTGCATTTGCTATTCCATATGGAATCATGAAAGCAGATAAAGAAATCCAGGATATTTACAAGAAAAGCTGTCAGTCAGATCTGGATCACTATGTAGAACTCTGTGCCTTAGGCATTGATCATGATTCAGCCGGATATGCTACACCTCAGGGACTTCGAAACGTATTGATCATCAGCACGACACCTTACCAGTGGAAGCATATGATTGGTCAAAGAACCTGCCGAAGAAATACTGATGAAACCAGGATCGTGATGCTCTATATCTGGCAAAGATTGTACAAATTAAGTCCGATCCATTTTTGCACCGGATCTGACCGGTCCATTCTGCCAAAGAGGAAGCTGCATGGAAAAACAGATGTCCTGCCAGAATCCTATTTCAAAACTTTGGATGCCGTCTGATATTTTAAAGACTGATTATCCATTGCTCAGTAGGAAGGAGGTGAGCAGCCATAAAGATTAAACTGATTGACTTTGGTCTGAAAGCAGATCATCATCCCTTCCGACCACATGAAAATGATGCCGGTGCGGATGTATTCATGCCTTATGATTGCGTATTAAAACCAGGCGAGGTTGCAAGAATTCCGCTTGGATTCGGTCTCATCATCCCGGATGGATTTGCCGGATATGTCTTTCCTCGAAGCAGCATGGCAGCAAAAGGACTGGTATGCGAACTTCCACCGATTGACTCCGGTTACCGTGGTGAGATCCATGCCATTATCAGTAACGTGAGCACGTCTTCTCAGACCATTCATAAAGACACACGCGTCGGTCAGCTGGTAATCACACCAGTCGTGATCGCAGACTTTGTCCTGGACCTTGGTGAAGGACGAGGAACTGGGGCATTTGGAAGTACAGGAGAATAATACTATGATTACATTTGGAAAAAAACTTAAAACACTTAAGACAGAAAAATCATCTTACTCAGAAAGAACTTGGCATGGCTGTTGGCTTTCCCGACAACTGTGCTGATGTCCGGATTGCTCAGTACGAAAGCGATGTCCGAACACCAAAATGAGGATCTCATGAAACTCTTCGCATCAACACTCGGTGTTCCGGTTGAACTCTTTACCGTACCGGTACTCTCAGAACCCAGAGAGTATGAGGCCGCGGAGTATTGGAGGTATGAACTTGGGGCAGAGTTGGGTTGATTTTTCCCCGCTAGCTAAAAAACGTCTGCGTAATGTTTGCAACGTTTTAAGACGTATAATACAAGAAAACTGATTCCACCGCAATGGATCAGTTTTCTTTAAATAATAGCTACTTCATTTTTCTTTTTTTACAGAATCCTATAATCAAACCAAGACTAACAATCGCTATTAAAAACCATGCAACTATATTTGTTGTATGTTCTCCCGGTTTTTAACCTGTTATTTTATATTTTCTGAATAGGATTTGGCTTATCCGGTTTTGAAGGTGTCGGATCCTTAGGCTTATCTGGATTGTTCGGTGGTGTTTCTGGTGAAACCCATTCAGCTTTTGGCTCTATCGTTACATTATATTCTACATTCCCATTAATTTCAGATGGTATATTAACAAGGAATGGAGCAGATTCAAATTTATCTGTACCACTTTCTACATTTCCGATCTGTGCAAGCAGGTAAATTCCTTCATTCAGTTCACCAAAACTCGTGCGTCCCGAAGTATCTGTTTCTTGCATTAAGCCGGAAATATTATTTTCCTTCGCAAATGCAAACAATTGTTTTGCTTGTTTTTCTCTTGCTTCTGCACTGGTATCTTGTAATGATATACCTGAATCTATAAAACCATTTTCCCAGACTAGTTCACCATTTTTCATATATTGAATTGGAAATATCGAGAACTTTGCTCCGGAAAGAGTCACTTCTTTATCCGAACTATTTCTCCCTTTGTAAATAATTTGAATGCTTCCTGTTCTGCTTCCTGCTTCAGCATGGATTGTTGAAATATCTATAAAACTACCGACAAGAAAAAACGTAACGAATAAAATAATGTGAATACTTCTTATCTTCTTTCTCACCTTACCTTCCTCCTTTTTCTATCTCGTATACTATAAATTACAGCTATCATCAGCCCTATAAAAATTACTATAATTGTTACAATCAGCACTTTAGCAGTAAAAGATAACTCTGGTTTTATATTTGTATCCGGCTCTTGCTTCGTTGCCTCTTCATAAGGTATTCTCTCTCCACGTACTAAAAGTCTGTGTGTATTGATTGCAAATGGTGTACAAGTAACAAGTGTTGCATAATCCTTACCTGGTTCAATAGACAAGCCATCTGTCTCTTGTGGCAAAACCGTTAATATCTGATCGATCTGATATGCCAGAGTTTCATCTAAGACTTTAATGTAAAAAAATATCCCCTACTTCCAGTTTATCCATATTAGTAAATAGTGCTTTTTGTCGGAAGACCTCTATGTCCTGTCAGAACTGTATGTGTACTTTCTCCACCGACAGGAAGAGATGTGCCCCAGAAATGTCCGACACCTGTCTGCAGAACTGCTTCACTTGTTCCATGATAGATTGGAAGCTCTATATTAATCTTAGGAATACGAATGTATCCCATCATTCCAGAACCATCTACATTCAAAAGTCCCTCATAGCGAGCATCTATTTCCACATCCTCTTGCGAAAATGGATCAATCAAATCAATATTTCCAAGCATTTCCTTATTATATGCCCTCGCCTCTTCCAACATCTGCTCTTTTTCTGCCTTACTTAACTTTACACTTTCCTCATCATAATAGGATACAACTTTTGAACTATTCTTTTCGTTCAGATAACTACTAAACGTTGGATATAACAATACGGAGAATGCAACCAAAAGCACGATCAGACGAATGATATCTTTTATTGTTATCTTCTTTTTTTTCTTCTTACTCTTCATTTCATTCTCCCTGTTGTTATACTTGGAATTGCGGCTACCTTCCGTGGAAGATAACCGCCCATTCCTTAAATATTATCTTGTATCTCTAGTAAAATTATTTATTATGCTTCTTTTCTTTTATCACGGATGAAGCTTACTGCTACACCGAATACAAGAAGAGCTGCAATTACAGCAAATGCGATTGCTCCACGTCCACCAGTGGATGGAAGGATGGAACCTGTGCTGTTTTCGATGTCGATGATTTTGTCTTTCTCATCTACTCCATCTTTGGAAATAGTCCAATTATTTACATCTGCATCTGCACTTTTTTGATTGTTACTTTAATCGGAGCTGTCAGCTTGTTGTATCCTGCTGGAGCCTCTGTCTCTACAAGCCAGTAATCTCCTGCTTTAAGACCATTTACATGAAGGTTATAATTTTCCCCTTCAATACTTGCTACTGATTCAAATACTGTATTCTTAGATGTTGGATCTACTACATATTTTCCATCGCTTCCTGAAACCGTAATAGCGTTTGTTCCAGCTTTTGCATCTGCCTCTGTTGTATAAAGGCTAAATTTTTGCACCTGCCAGCTCCTTTTTTCACTAGTCTTTTCCTTCTTTAAATATCCAGTGGGTAAGTCGGTGTCTTTGCTTCACTTGGTGTTGTTTTTGTTGTTTCCTTTGGATTATTACCGTACTCTAACTGAGCATTATTCTTTTCTGTTACAACTGCGTCTTTATTTACTTTTGCATAATATGTAACAGTAAATGCTTTTCCTTTGTTTGTCTGATTAGCTCTTACCCATTCAGATAAATCAAGAGACATTTTTTTCTTGTTTGTTGAATCAAGTGTTGCTGTTGTAGGTGCTTTGCTTGCATCTGCAATTTCTTCTCCAAATGCTACTGCTACAGTAACTGTTGTAGCACCTTCTTCAAGAGCTGTTCCTTTTGCATCATTTACAAAATCAAGACCTTTAGATAATTCATCGTGAATAATGTACTGATACTGTTCATATCCTGTTGTATCCGGGATTGCACCTGTTACTGTATATTTTACTACCTGACCGATTTCTGCTGTTTCTTTGTCTGCTGTTTTTGTAATACTTGGCGCTTCTGTTTTAAGTTTACTGTAGTTGTTGTCTCATCAACTGTAACTAAAGAAGACTGAATCTCTTTTCCACCTGTTACATATACAAGATAGTAACCAGCTGCTAAATTTTCAAATGTATAAGATGTTTTATTTTCTTCTGTGATTTTTCCAGAATTTGCTGTAGCTGATAATTTCTTTGTCAGTGCCTCTGCAGTAAAATCATTTGCAAACTTCTGTACTGCACCTTCTGTATCTTTAAGAGCTAAAACAGCTGCTGCATACTCCTCATCTTTAGCAGTTTCACCAATTTTTAATACGGATGCAAGGGTAGCCTTATAAGTATTATTTACGGTATATGCGTAGTTTGTTGTTTCTCCACTTTTTGACTCTGTCACATCAAATAATTTGTACAGATTGATTGTCTGACCTTTCAGATCCTGTGCTGGTGTTGTTGATTTTACATTAACTGTAAGTGTGTGTGTTCCTGTTGCTCCTCCTGCGGCAAATGCTGTGACAGACATAGCCATCATCATAATCGCTGCCAGCATTAATGCCATGATTCTTTTCATTCTCTTCATAACTATTGTCTCCTTTTCTTGAGAATTTTTTTCTTATAGTTTTTTCTTGCTTTTTTATTTTTCCTTGCATTTTTATATCTCATTATGAAATATACCAGGAAAAGCAGAACAGCTATCAGGTAAATCAAATAGCTTCCGTATCCTCCGGTATCCGGAAGACCTGGGAAATGTCTATTAGTTATTGTGAAGGTAAATCCATCTTGCGATTTATCTATCGTTGTTGTATAACCATCCACTTTTGCTTCTGTGATGGAATACGTGTAATAATAAATTTCATCTCCATCTGTCTTGTATGCCGGGAGTTCCTTTATCACCTCCTGCCACTTAGATTTATCGCTGGAACCTTTTATGGTGTAACTCTCGTAACCCGAAACTGGTTCTGTGTGTTCTATACTGCTCGCATCTGTCCAGGTACGTGATATTGTTACCGTAATACTGTTTGGTCTTGAATTATCAAAATTGTTTAAATCCTTCCAGATTTTATTGATTGTCAGCTTAATGTACTCATCACATGGATCCTGCGACTCGGACGGTTCCGGTGTATCACTATCTCCTGTGTTCAATGTTGTTTTGGTATCTGCCATCAATACTGCTTTTGCCGACGATTCATATGCTTTCAGTTCTGCTGTTGTAGACGATGTATCATCTGTCAGCTTTGCATTTTTCAAAGTATCATAGCTTTTTACCGAATTCATATGGCCCAGTGTGTAAATATCCCATCCACTGGAAGCGTCTTTTTCATAGCTGAGGTTCAACCTGTCTGAATTCTTTTTGATCTGATCCAGTGTCTTCTCCAGCTTTCTATAAATACGGTAATTGTTGTCCTCACCTTCCACTTTTTCCAATGTGTTGAACTTATATTGTGAATCTAATTTACTTTTTCCGCTAAATGGTCCAACAAGATCTTTTGTTCCCCGAACCACATCACAGTAATACATGTTGTTGTTCTTCAAAAGTCCTTCATCGTTGAATCCAACAAAGCCACCACTTCGTCCGTCTTTAGCATCACCATCATCGTTATTTCCGGCTCCACCGGCATAGACATCATATCCTTGACTGACACCGTAGACATTGCTATCTGTGATTTTTGTTCGATTGGCCTTGATCAGACTCACACTGATATTGGATTTGGCATCATTATCATTCAAAAGTCCATTTTCGTCGCATGGAAGTTTGATGGATGAATCTCCGATCGTAATAATTGCAAGGTCTGTCTGTTGATTGTTATCCGTTGACTTCTTTGAAAGTCTTACAGATATATCCAGTCCAAGCAGATTTACATGAAGCAGTTTGCCATCATACAGTGCATCCACTTTAATAATTCCAAGATTAATCTTCAGAAGATTGGAGTCCTGGATTTTATCCAGATATAATGCTTTTATAAGTTCATTAACAAGCGAGAATATTACATTCACTGCTCCTGAATCCAGCTTCAGATCTGCAAGATAAGCGAAACTTGTTCGTCCTGCAAATCCGCCGGCTGTTCCACCTGACGCTACCTGTTTCAGTCCAATTTTCTGGTTCGTTTTGTCACCTGCTGTACAATTCGACATTCTTGCAAGATTGGCATATCCGATAAATCCTCCGGCAATCTGCTCATCTCCATTTGTACTCTGCACGGTGTAACCGTCATCCGTTCCTGTAACTGCACAGTCATCAATGTGAGAACCAAAAATGTCCATAACTCCAAGAGCTCCACCAAGTAACTGTCCTGTATTATCTCCAAGAACATCGATCTTATCTGCCTTAACCACTCCGCTCTTTCCAGAATAGCCTACAAATCCACCGACACTATTTAAACCTCTTACATTACTTAAATCCGTTACTTTACTGTTTTTCACAGAACCATTTAACAGTGAGCCACCAAAACCTCCGGCCGTTCCGCTATATGTAACCTGATTGTTCTGTCCAGATTTTATTGCTGTGTTTGCACTGACACTTAAGCCAGCATCTTTACTTCCGTTTACAGTTCCGTAATATACATAACTTCTAAATGCATCCAGCACATCGGTTCTTCCAAGCTTTAATAATTTATCAAGGAGCGAGGTTTCATTTCCTGCACTGATATTGGCAACTCCGGCTACATCAGCAACACCGAAGCATCCTCCGGCATATTCACCTGCGACTACGGAACGGATATTCTGTACAGAAACTCCTGCCTCTTTCGTACCCTTCTCACCGAGTACAGTTCCTTCCAGATTTCCGGCAAATCCTCCGGCTGCTTTTGCATAAGAAGTGTTATTACTTCTACTTGCGTAAGCACCATTTACGATGATTCCCCAGTCGTCCCAGGATTCCACATCTGCATAACGGATCGTTGCGACTGTAGCATTTAATACTTTTATCAAATCTGACGGTGTACTTAACAGTTTATTCAGAAGCTGGCTAAGCAATCCTTCTCCTGCAGTTGGATTCAGTGTTGCTACACTTCCTGGTCTAGAGCTTCCGACGAATCCACCGACATAACTTCTTCCGTCAACTCGTCTCAGCTTTGTAACCTGGCAGTGAGCATTATTTTCGCCCCAGATCTGTCCACCAATCAGTTTTCCTACATAACCTCCTGCATAACCACAGGCATCCTTGGCATTGATTCCTTCTGACTGAACAATTAATCCACTCTGATAACCTTCCACAGAAGACTGCTTAATTACTGGTACAAATACATTAAGAACATCTATCATTCGTCCTAATTCCAGTTTAAGACCGAGGATATCAACTCCTCCGAGATTTGCTGCTCCGCCGTTTATCATTTCTCCTGCAAAACCGCCGGCACAGCGAAGCCCTTTAATTGTCTTCGCCTGATAAGCCTGTCCATTCGTAATGGTTCCAGTCTGCATCGAACCAACATAGCCACCGGCTGCACCGCCATTCGCCAGTTTTATTTCATCCCGGTAATTTTCTCTTCCTGCGACAACATTGTATCCATATATATATTTCCCAATAATCGCATCAAGTTCTTCTTGACTGTTTACTTTACCATTCTTTGCAAGATCACTTCCGTAACCTTTATATTTACCAACGAATTCTACCCAATCATTCCAAGTTTTATAATCCATCAAGGCAAGTGGACCGTAAACTGCCGTATTTTCTTCCGTCGGATAGACAACACTGAGTGCTCCCAGGATGTTATCTGCTTTTACCAGTCCCCACAACAAGGACAGGTTTCCGGTACTTGCCGTATCAGCTGACTCCATAAGTCCTGTGAAGCCACCAGCAATTTCTTCTCCGTATACCGAGCGGATTCTTACTGCTTTACAAGTACCTGTTGGTCCGGTATAGTCTTTACCTTTCCATTTCTTTGTATTGTTTCCCCAGATGTGACCACCTTCATTATGTCCTGCATAACCTCCGGCCATACCTCGTTGTACCTGTGTTGTGGAAGCCGCATCTGCACGAACTGCACCACCACAAGGAATACAAGTCGTAGAGCTGTTTCTGATCGTCGGTACAAAGTCCTCCGCTAATGATGCCAATGTATCTGACACATCAACAAGACCACCTAAGATACCAGTATCGCCAAGTACATTTGCCACATTTCCGGGTTCAAGATCTCCCACGTAACCACCGGCTGTAATCTGTCCAATGATATAGGAGAAGTTATTTGCGTTGGAATCCTGAATATGTCCGCCAGATATCTTTCCGGCAAAACCTCCTGCATCACCAAGTATGTCATTTGCTGAGGCATCGGATGCTTTATTTTTCCAGGTCGCTTTTTACTGCAAAATCCTCCAACATTTCCTGTAACATCAGAATGTTCTATTGTAGAAACAACGACATTCAATGCATCCAGCACATTATTGATTCCTATCGATTTACCAAGTACGCTCAAACCTTTTCCAACGGAAGCTGCCGAACCAATATCCATATATCCGATATATCCACCAGCATATCTGGCACCCGTTACCACATATTCGCTGTCTTTTTCATTGAAATATGTCGGTGCATCCTGGGTTTCCAGATTCGTCGGTGCTTTCACAGTTGTGTGCTTTAGGTTCGTAACATTACAGTAGCTTACCTGAACACCGCTTCCGTAACCGATAAATCCTCCAGCACTTCCGGAATTGCTGTCGTCTGTTTTCGTTTTGTTGGCAGTAACCGTAAATCCGTTGTCTGACTTAACTCCGGCATACTGCACATATGGAATGTAGGCATTGATCAGATTAAGCAGATCTCCAACATTTATATTCAGACCTGTGATTCCGCCCAGAATGCTGATTCCACCTCCAGCATCTGCCAATGCTCCGGAGTAAACATTTCCACCAAAGCCTCCGGCATAAGATTGCCCGTTTACATGGTCAAGATTATATACAGAATAATAGTTACCTTCTCCTGCGCCCTGGTTGTTAACCGTTCCACTCTGGAAGTTTCCGACAAAACCGCCAGCTGTATCTGCAGCAACTCCGCCTTTATCAACATAAGTAACCGTGCACTCTGTATAAGAAGGAAGCAAGTACGTGACAGCACCTAACAACTTATTTGCATTTAGCAAAGCCTTGACATCCGCTTCACCAGCTACATCTGCAAGACCTCCGGTCTGTGAAGAACCTACAAATCCTCCTGCAAAACCATCTGTATCATTTGCTGTTACTTCTTTTAAATTTTTCACATCAGACTTAATGATCTCACAGCTGTTACTCTTTCCGATGAAACCACCGGCTGTATAATCCACTACTTCGCCATTGGAATTTGCACCTGTTGCTTCTACAGTCATGCCTCCTGCGATGCCATTTACATGAGCTTCATTGATTTTAACTCTGACACCTTCTGCCACAGAAAGCAGATTTCCTACTTTCAGCAAATTGTTTAGTCCTAACAGATTCAAAGTCAGTCCGTTTCCACCAGCCAGATCTCCCGGACCTGCACAACCGATAAAACCACCTACTCTGTTTTTTGCTGTAACAGATTTTACCTGATTCAATGTTACAGTATCCACATCTCCACCGACAGCTTCACCAATCGCTCCGCCGGCGTAGTTTTCTTTTGCTTCTACTGTATATCCATCATTTACTCCCGTCACTGTTACATGATGCACAGTAAATCCAAGGAAGTTTCCGATTCCAAGCGTATTATTTAAAAGTCCTGTGACATTTGCTGTTGTTACACTTCCGGCAATACCCCCGGCACGATTTTCACTTGCCGTAACTGTTTTTAATCCTGTGAGCACATTATCTCTTTGGGCTACACTGCTCGCATCTCGTCCGCCATGTTTCCAATACGGAAGTTTATTTAAATATTCGGAACTGGATTCTGCAATATAGACGCCATCACCACCACCAAGAATACCACCGGAATAGCTCTTACCAGCCTCAACTGAAACTGATGAACAATCCATGTTACATCCCAGGATTGCTGATGGTGCAATTCCTACAAGTGACAAGAGCATACCTGCTTTTTCCGGATTACTCGACAAAAGACCTGTCAACAAGTCTTTCACTGTTGTTAAAAGGCTTGCATCCTTGACTTCTTTATTTCCAAGGTTTGTAATCCATCCAACTGTTGAAATACCACTCACACCACCGGCATAACTTCCGCTTGCTTTAACTGCAATGCTTCCGCTCACTCCGCAATTGACTGCATAGCTGTTTGTCTGTGCTCCTACAATACCACCTTGATAATTTTCACCAGATACTGAGACATTACATCCTGTCAGATTGCAATTTAACAAGATACTCTGTGGCTGCATTACTCGAATAAGTTCAACACCTACATCACTTAACAAACCTCGGATTTCTGCATCTCTGCTGATTCCTGCAAATCCTCCGCCGTATTCTTTTGCCGTTACAGAATAACTACTGTTTTTCACGGAGCAGTCAAAGATTCTTGTTCCTACCTGCTGTCCTACAAAACCACCTGCATAATCTTTATCCGCAGCTCCGATAGTTCCTGCCAGATTCTCTACATGACAGTATTTGATATTTACATTTTTGTATCCAGTAGGGATTAAACTACCAACCGGCAATGCATTGTCCAGAAGAATTGTGATCAAATCTCCAAGCCCAAGTCCCGGAATTGCATTTAACAATGATGATAATGCATTCACCGTTACTCCAAGAGCTTTTGACAATCCGTCATACTCTGTTACACCTTCTGTATAACCGACAAACCCACCAGTACGATCATTAATATTCGAAACACTGACTTTTCCTGTCACATCACAGTTTTCAATGGAAACATCACCCACTAGCCTTCCAGCGAATGCACCTGTTGCATAAATCGTCGGATCCTTTGCTCTTGCATTTAAAAGTGCTGATAATGTATCTTTCAAATTCAGGTTTACGTTTCCAAATGTTAAAACTCCTACTAGTAAATCAACTACACCACCTACAAGCCATCCAAGTCCTGATGTGAGTCCACTTATTATGGTCTGAGTGTTTTTATGTTTATTCGTGTTATTTTGTACATTTACATTTTGTAATTCCAGGTTTGATACGGAAACCGTTCCGGCGCTGACACCAATGTTGTTTACATTCACCTCATTCGTAATTGTTCCAAAAAATCCAATTCCTATATACTTAGAACCATCCATTTCTTCTGTCTGGTTCACATTCACATTAGAAATTTACAGGTTTTCCAGTTGCCCAAAATAGAATTTCCATCCGTAAGTGTCGCCTGTCCATCTGCTAACTTTGCACCTTTGATGTCCCCCGACACCATAAGCGGTGTCCACAGATCATCTTCTTTATTTGAGTTCACACCATCCTTGGATAAGTCAATATCTCGAAAAATGATGTAATTTGCATTGGATGAATATTTTAAAGCCACCATATTCTTGGCTTTAACTTCATCAGACTCGCTGTTTCATTGTCAGGTAACCCTTGGTCGTTAACGCCACATAAACTACCAGTTCCTACTGTAAGACCACCCAATAATGTCCCTAACAGTCCGCCTACTCCCTTCAACAGACCCGTAACAATATCATCGC
>ENA-OPYU01000022-OPYU01000022.1-human-gut-metagenome-genome-assembly--contig:-NODE-22-length-48688-cov-7.117255_pt1 | contig 48688 bp, 36 predicted proteins | sample MGYA00242637_ERZ504482 | MGnify/ENA primary metagenome ERZ504482 (study PRJEB26092, sample SAMD00036237) | human gut metagenome | host: Homo sapiens | study: EMG produced TPA metagenomics assembly of... | reverse complement strand
GTCGGGGGGCGCGTGGCTGTTGCGGGCCCTGGTCCCGGCGGCGGCCTCGGCGCCTTGCGCCTGCCGCCTTGGGGGACTGTGGAGCGCGGCCGGCAGCTGCGGCGCTTCGCGCCTGCTGCCTTGGGTGACTTTGGGGTCGATTGGGGTTGTCTGCACAATTCGCGGTATTATGGTGCGGAGTTTTGAAAGGAGCCGCTGGTGGTCACGACGACGTTTGCTTCGCCTTTGGGCGAGATTTTGCTTGCCGCTGATGGCCGCGGTTTGACAGGGCTTTGGTTTGAGGGGCAGGAGCATTTTGGCTCCACGCTTCTCAAAGAAAATCCCGAACATGTTGAAGGCGCCGATGCAGTTTCTGGTGCTGGCGGCATGTCGCCGGTGAGTCCGGTAAATGGTGCGGCCTCTTCGGTGCTTGAGCGTTCCTGGGCTTGGCTGAATGCTTATTTTGCAGGGCAGGAACCTCGGTTTACGCCGCCGTTGCATTTGATTGGTTCGGCGTTTCAGCGTGAAGTTTGGTACGAGCTGCTTTCTATTCCGCGTGGCGAGGTCGCTACGTATGGCGAGATCGCCCAGCGTGTTGCGGCTCGACATCGTGTGCCGGGAAATGAGGCACCCGTTGTGTCTCCCCGTGCCGTGGGGGCCGCGGTCGCGCGTAATCCCATTTCGATTATTGTGCCGTGCCATCGCGTGGTTGCCGCCGATGGTTCGCTCAACGGATATGCCGGCGGCCTCGACCGCAAGGAGTGGCTGCTGCGGCTTGAGGGCGCGTACGAGGAGTAACGTTCGGGCACTTTGCATAGCCAAGATGCTGTGAAAGAACGGGACACGCTTTCCGAATGGAAGCTCAGACGGAAACCACGTCCCGGAATACAGCCTCAGAGTGGGACGCCGTTTCCGGTTGAGACCACCTGCTTGGACATCTTTCTACGCCCGCTCCTGCAGGGCGTAGATCGATTTGTCCATGTTGAACAGATAAGTCACAACGCAGACGATAAAGAACGCCGGCAGATTACCGAAACCGAAGACCTCGCAGCCAATGAGGATCGGCGCGAGCAGCGTGTTGGTGGCGCCGCCAAAGACGGCGGCGTATCCCAGCGCGGCGCAAAGTTCGACGGGCATGCCGAGGATTCCGGCGAGCACGACGCCAAGGCTCGCTCCGATGGAGAACAACGGCGTCACCTCGCCACCCTGATATCCTGCGGCAAGCGTGGTAATGGTGAGTGCGAATTTGAGCGCCCAGTCCCAAGGCATGATGGCGTCCTTGCCGTCACCGTTGAGCGCTGCCGATATCAGGTTGGTACCAAGTCCGCAGTATCGCCCCTGCCACAGTGTGAACAGAATCGCTGATAGCGCGATGCCCATAACGGCGATTCGTACATAGGGGTTGGGGAGCAGTCGCGCCGCAAGGGTCTTGGCGTGGGCAAGGCACCAGGCAAAGGCGCCGCCTACCATGCCAAACGCGATACCCAGCACCGCAAGCCGTCCAAGACCGGGGAGATCAAGCGCGTATGAGGCGACAACGGCGACTTCGAACTTCTCGAGTCCCAGGGCGCCGGAGGTCATACTTGCGGCGAGCGAGGCCGTAAGCGCGGGAAACAGCGCGCGGTATTCCATGCGTCCTGCGACCAGTACTTCGATAGCAAAGACCGTGGCAGCAAGAGGCGTTCGAAAGAGCCCGGCAAAGCCAGCGGCCATACCAATGAGCAAAAACGTGTTGCCGGGGTTTCGGAAAGGTAGACGCCTGCCGATCCAGTGCGAGACGGTTGCACCAATCTGCACGGCCACGCCCTCGCGCCCCGCACTGCCGCCAAAGAGGTGCGTCCCCCACGTGCTCAACATAATGAGCGGCACCAAACGCGGGGAGATGGCGTCCTCGCGTCCGTGACCTACGTCAAATACCAGGCTCATGCCCCGATCGGTGCCTTTGCCCCAGGTGCGGTAGGAAAATACGATGGCAAAGCCCATGAGGGCGAGGAAGGGAAGGAGCAGTGTGATGTGTTCGTCGCGGAAGGCGCCGATTGCCAGAAGCACGCGTCCAAAGAGTGCGCAGATGGCGCCAACGATGATGCCGATAGGGATTCCGACGGCACCCATAAGCACGAGGCCGCTATAGGTGTTGAGCAAGCGTTTGATTCTGCTCGATACGTTGCTTTCCGACATTTTGTTTTCCGACACTTGCTCTCTTGATAGAAAAAGAGCTGGAGTTGCGCATCGTTGAGAGGCTTTCCAGCTTTAGCAAAACAAACTTATAAGATGCGACGGGCCGCGTCAAGATAATTACCGGACGGCCTAGGAGGCGGCTGGTTGGCTGGCTTAAAACCCAGCGCGTGAAATGACGCTCCACGCTATTCAGCGCGCTTGATAGGATGACGAACCACAGTCTTAAGTTTCTCCGGCGCACACTTGCGTGGATCGGAAAGATAGATTTCGTGATGTAAACGGGTGTCTGAGAAGTCGGGGACATAGCCCTGCTCGGTCGCATATTCATGCATGGCGTCTACGGTTGCCGGCTCGCTGTCGTAGGGTCCGGTATGCATGCATTGAACGCAGAGACCCTCGTCAACTTTAAGCAGCTCGACGGCAGAAAAGTCCAGTTTCTTTTTGGCCGTGGCTTCCGCGACCGCCCAGTCAAAGTCATCCTGAGTGACGAAATCGGGCAGGCGGATGCACGAGATAAAGTTGAAATCGTCCTTGCGTACATAATCGATGTCGCCGCTCGGGGAGTCTTGCCACCAGAAGCCCTCGAGCGGCGGTACCACAAAGTCGAAATAGCCCTCGATACTCCTTGAGCCTTTCTTTGACATCTTGACGGTATAGGCGATGCCGTAAAGCAGCGGCAGGGCATTTTGATACTCGCCACCTTCGGTATTTGGGTCGCCCTTTCCGCGAACGGCAACGTAGCTCATAGGCGGGACAGTTATGATACTCGGCTTGCTTGCAGGTCTGTAGAGCTCCTTGCATTCCTTCTTAAAGTCGAACGCCATGTTGGCCGCCTTTCTGCGTATTGGCCTGCTTAGATAGCGGAATCATATCATAGAAACGAACAGCTGTTCGAATGATTTGGCTGACAGATTGAGATGCGTGCGTTGTGTTTGGCGGTCGGCCTGACCCCATCGATGATTTCTCTGCCTCCCCGGCGCCTCATCTATAGCTGCCGTTTCCCCATATAGAACCTGCCAAAATAAACCCGTCCCTTTTTAGTCGGTGCGAAATGGGTAATACTAAAGAGTTATCCGACCAGATGGGAACCGATCGATGGCTTATATCGAATTCAAAGACGTCATCAAGGCATACGGCGAGGGCGACGCCCGCATTCACGCACTCGACGGCGCGAGCTTTACGGTCGAGCGCGGCGAGCTCGCCATCATTTTGGGTGCTTCGGGTGCCGGCAAGACCACGGCGCTCAACATTCTGGGCGGCATGGATACGGCGACTTCCGGCACCGTGACGGTGGACGGGCGCGATGTGAGCTCCGCTAACGAGGCGCAGCTCGTGGAATACCGCCGCGCCGACGTCGGCTTTGTCTTCCAGTTCTACAATCTGGTCCCCAACCTGACGGCGCTCGAAAATGTTGAGCTTGCGGCGCAAATCTGCCCTGATTCGCTCGATGCCGAGCAAACGCTTTGCCAGGTTGGCTTGGGTGAGCGCCTCGCCAACTTCCCCGCGCAGCTTTCGGGCGGCGAGCAGCAGCGCGTGTCCATTGCCCGCGCACTGGCAAAGAACCCCAAGCTGCTTTTGTGCGACGAGCCCACGGGCGCACTTGACTATAAAACCGGCAAGCAGATCTTGCAGCTGCTGCAGGACACTTGCCGCAAGCAGGGCATTACGGTCATCATCATCACCCACAACTCCGCGCTGGCGCCCATGGCCGATCGCCTGATCCGCTTTAAGAACGGTCGCGTGGAGAGCGAGACGGTCCAGCAAAATCCCGTGCCTATCGAGACGATCGAGTGGTAGCGCCCATGGACCAAGACCGCCAAAACAGCCTACGCCGCGACGCGCAGAACACGGAGCGCGAGCAGGATTTTACGACCTACCGCACTGCCCAAAGCTCAAACGATATGGTGCCGACGGTTTTTCGCCGTGGCATCTACCGCACAATCCGAGGCAGTCTTAAGCGCTTTTTGTCAATCGTGGTCATCACCGCGCTTGGCGTGAGCGTGATGTGCGGCCTTAAGGCGGGTTGCGAGGACCTGTGTGATTCGGTTGATGCCTACTTCGACCAGCAAAATGTCTATGACATTAACGTGCAGTCGACCTATGGCCTGACTGACGATGATCTCGACGCCATACAAGAGGTCGATGGCGTCGAAACGGCCGAGGGCATCTACACCGAGACCGCCTACACCGCCGTGGGCACAACGCGCGAGCGCGTGGTCGTGCAGAGTCTCTCCAAGGAGAACATCGATCAGCCGGTGCTCGTGAACGGCGATTTGCCCGAGAGCGCCGATGAAGTCGCGGTGACTTCGAAGTTCCTGAAGGCATCGGGCAAGAAAATCGGCGATACGGTGAGTTTTGCCGCCAATGACGCGAGCTCGTCCAATCAAAGCGCCAAGGACCAGTTTGCCGCGGGCGATTACACCATTACGGCTGAGGTCCTCGACCCCACTGATGTAAGTTCTGACTCGACAGTCAACGCCTTTCGCGCTGCTTCGGCGGCGGACTATAAGTTCTATGTGAGCGAGGACGCCGCGACATCTTCTTCCTACTCCGCGGTCCACGTGATCGTCGAGGGAGCCAAGAGCCTCAACTCCTATTCGGATTCCTACGCGGCAAAGATCAATGAGGTCAAGGGCAATATCGAGAAGATCCGCGAGGAGCGTGAGAAGGCGCGCGCCCAGGAGCTGACGGTCGACACGCCGGCGAGCTTGGACGCGGCTGAGCGTCAGGCGAATATGCTCTTTGGGATTGAGCAGGACAACATCAATCGCATAGCCGAGGGCAGCGACGAGCGTGCGCAGGCGCAAGCCGACCTGGATCAGCGTCGCGCCGCCGCCGATCAACAGTTTGCCGATGCCCGCGCCGAGCTTTCCGATCTGGGCGAATGCACCTGGTACATCCAGGACCGCGGCAACATCGCAAGCTACTCGAGCGTGGAGAGCGACAGCTCGTCAATTGAGGCCATCGCCACGGTGTTCCCGTTCATCTTCTTTATCGTCGCCGTGCTCATCAGCCTTACCACCGCCACGCGTATGGTCGAGGAGGAGCGCACGCTCATCGGCCTGTATAAGGCACTCGGTTATTCGCGCGGACGCATCCTGTCCAAATACGTGGACTATGCGCTGTGGGCTTGTCTGATCGGCGGCGTGCTCGGCAACATCATCGGATTTGTGGGCCTGCCGCTGTTCCTGTTTACGGTGTTCGACGACATGTACTCACTGCCCCAGATGCTGCTTTCGTACGACATCGTGTCCTCGATCGTTTCGGTGGCGCTGTTTGCCGTGGGCGTGGTGGGCGCCACGATTATCGCCTGCCGCCACGAGATGGCCGAGACCCCGGCCTCGCTTATGCGTCCCAAGGCCCCGCGCGCTGGCTCGCGCATCTTGCTCGAGCGCATCGGCTTTATCTGGCGCCGCATGGGCTTTTTGAACAAGGTCGCTGCACGCAACCTATTCCGCTATAAAAAGCGCGCCTTTATGACCATCTTCGGCATCGCCGGCTGCACGGCGCTCGTGATCTGCGGTATGGGCATCCGCGATACGTCGGTGGCGCTTTCGCCCAAACAGTACGGGCATATCACGCGTTATGACTTGCTGGCGGTCGCCAACCCCGATGACTTTACGCAGACGTGCGCGGCGTTGGATGAGCGCAGCGCGGCCAATGATTCCAACGTGACCGTGACTTCGACGCTGCCGATTATGACCGACAACGTCACCTTTACGTTTGGCGGCAAGAGCGAGACCGTGCAGCTGATCGTGGTGCCCGATGACCGCACGAACGACCTGGACGACTATGTGCGCCTCGAGGACGAGTCCAAAGAGCCGCTGTCTTTGCGTGACGGAGACGTGTATCTGAGTAAGAGTTCACAGCTGGTGCTGGGGATTCAGCCGGGCGATACGGCACACGTCCAGGATTCGTCGCTCAATGTTGCCAAGGTCAAAGTCAGTGACATTTCGCTTAACTATCTGGGCAACACGCTTTACATGACGCAGGGCACCTATGAGCGCGCGTTCGGTCGAAGCGCACGCCTCAACGGCGTCTTTGTGCTGCTTAAGGGCTCAACTTCTGACCAGATTGCGTTTAGCAAGAAGCTTAAGAGCGACGGTTGGCTCACCATCTCAAGCACGGCCGAACATTGGCAGAACTACGAGGCGAACTTTGCGATTATCAATTCCGTCGTGGTGCTCGTGACCTTTATGGCGGCGTGCCTATCGTTTGTGGTGGTGTTTACGCTGTCCAACACGAATATCTCCGAGCGCGAACGCGAGCTGGCGACCATCAAGGTGCTGGGCTTCCGCCGTGGCGAGGTGCACCATTACGTCAACAAGGAGACGTTGATCCTCACGGCGATCGGCGCTGCGCTGGGCGTGCCGCTGGGTGGCTTGCTGGCCGAGAGCTTCACGTACATCCTGCAGATGCCGTCGCTGTACTTTGACGTTGAGGTCGAGCCGCTAAGCTACGTGCTCGCCGTGCTGCTTTCCTTTGGCTTTACGATCATCGTCAACCTCGCCACCAACCGAACTCTCAATAAGATCGACATGGTCGGCGCCCTCAAGAGCGCCGAGTAACCTGCCTGGGATTCAAGCTGTAGCGAGCTGTAATGTACCACAACCGCATTTTTGCATAAACCGCCCCGCCGATTGCATATTTCGGCGGGGCGGTTGCTTTTTGCCCGCGGGTACCCCAGGGGGCGGCGTGCAAATTCCGGAGAATTCAGCATCCCGGAGTCCGCGAGTGTGGGAGCGGGCGCACAAAAGCGCATTGAAAGCCTGACTTTGAGCTCCGGCGCCTCGAGGACCGCTCAATTTTTTTGCAGAATGCGGCCCGCGGCGCCTGTCTCTCGCCCAAAATCCAGTATGCAGGCACCCTCGGCTGCTGAATACTCCCAAAAATGCACGCCGCATCCTACCCCAGGCACTTGCAGCAAGAAGACGAATAGCCTCGGCCTCCCCGGTTACCGCAGGAGGCCCCAGGGCTTACCTCCCAAATCTTTCCGCACGGCGGGATCCTGACATGTCCGAGGACGATTTGGGAGGTAAGCCCTGGGGTCTCCGATGAGAGCAGTTTCGGTCGAGGCTATTCGTCGCCGAAGCTGATGCCCAACGCCTTGGCCTCGCGTACCAGGTCGCTCTGGGGATCGACATACTTGAGCTTGCCGGCGACATCCTCGAGCGGCATGTGGCACATCTTGCCGTCGCGCAGGGCAATCATGTAGCCAAACTCGCCGCGCAGGCATCCCAGTGCTGCCTCGACGCCGCACTGGGTCGCAAAGATGCGGTCCTGAGCGTCGGGCTGACCGCCGCGCTGCGTGTGGCCGGGGATGGCGACGCGGGTCTCGCGACCGGTCTTGGCCTCGATCTCCTTGGCGATGTCGTACACGATCGAAGGGCTCGTACGCTCGGCGAGTTTCTTCTTGTACTCCTTCTTGGACAGCGCCGCGTCCTCCTTGGAGATAGCGCCCTCGGCGACGGCCACGATGGTAAAGCGGCTGCCGGTTTCCATGCGATGTTCAATGGTCTTGATGACGTTATCCATGTCGTAGGGAATCTCGGGAATCAAGATGACATCCGCGCCGCCCGCGACGCCGGCGTACAGCGGGATCCAGCCAACCTTGTGGCCCATGATCTCGATGACAAACACGCGGCCGTGACTCGAGGCAGTGGTGTGGATGTCGTCGATGCACTTGGTGGCGACGTCGATGGCGCTCGTAAAGCCAAACGTCAGCTCGGTGCCCCAGGTGTCGTTATCGATGGTCTTGGGCAGGGCGATAACGTTGAGGCCCTCTTCGCGCAGGCGGTTGGCGGTCTTGGTGGAGCCGTTACCGCCCAGCATAAACAGGCAGTCGAGCTGCAGCTTATGATAGGTGTGGACCATCGCCGGCACCTTCTCGACACCATCGGCCTCGGGGGTATCTAGACGCTTGAACGGTGTGCGGCTCGTGCCCAGGATGGTGCCGCCGCGGGTGAGGATACCGCTAAAATCGGCGGGCGTCATGACGCGGAACCTGCTGTAGATAAGGCCCTGGTAGCCGTCCTCAAAACCATAGATCTCGATAGGTTCTTCGCTATTGGTCATAAGCGTTTTGACGATGCCGCGCATGGTGGCGTTGAGCGCCTGGCAGTCGCCGCCACTGGTAAGAAGACCGATCCTGAGCATGATGAATCCTTCCGGGCAAGTTATAACATGCGCATAAGTTTACCCCCGCACACTGTTGATACGGGGGTAAAACGTGTTAGCTCAAGCGTATGGAAATGTAAGCAACGTCAGGGAACATAAGGTCGACGGGCCTGGCTCCTTACAGTGCGAAGGCATCGACGTTGCCCCAATGGCGGCGCAGCGTAATAGCGGCGGCGGGTTCGGTATTGTCAAAGACGACCGACCATTGCGTATTGCTGGTGATGTCTTCCGGATTGGGCTCTTGGGCTGCGGCGCGAAGGGCCTTCCAAGCGACTGCCTCGTCCTGGGCACCGGCGTGGGCGTCAAGGACATCGGCGATTGCGACGGCGCGCTCTTTACCATGGCCCAGCTCGTCATTCTTTTGGTTGGGCAGCACTTCGTCGCCATAGCAGGCGTAGAAGTTCGTAACCTGGCGTACAGGAGTCGCTTTGAAAGCACGGTCCGGATCGCGCGGATCCCACTCTACTACGCGCGCGTCACCGGCGGCGTCGTTGATAAAGAAGTGGTAATCGCGTCCTGCCATGGCGTGCATGTCGTAGGCGGAAAGCAGGTCGACAGCTTCTTGCGTGGTGGCGGCACGGTCGAGCACCAGACGGATGGCGAGCGAGGTATTGATGACGGGGCGTTGCGTGTCCTGGTCACAGGGCTTGGAATCCAGAGTGAGTACGGCAATGGACACGCCGCATTCGTTAACACCGTCGAGCTGGGCAAACGGGCCCATGAGTGCGGAGGCGCGTCCGCCGACGGAGTCAAGCGGAGTGTTATCGCCCAGGTTGTTAAGGGCAGCAAACCCGATGGAGGTATAGCCGTCGCGTGGGTGATTGCGCACCAGCAGCGTCGAGGTGTCGTCCTTAAAGTCGTAATTGCGACCGGTGCGCACGCGGCCTTCGGCATCTACGGCGACAAAAGCGCTGCAGGCAAACTGGGGCGCCTGGACATGTACCGGCACACCGGGCAGCACCTGCGCCACCACGGCATCGATGTAGGCCTGGTCGTCGCGCACGCCAGCGGCGATGATGCGATCAAGATCGTAGTCGTAGGCGATGTCGATTGCGTACAGGTCATAGCTATCCGCGTAGCTGGTCAAGCGTTTGAGCGACGCGGCGGACTTGATTTGCTTGTGATAAACGATACCGGTGGCAGCGGCAAGGCCGACGGCGACTCCCGCGACACCGCAGGCGATGGCAATGTTACGTGGCTTCATGACGGCTCCTCTCGTCCTGTTAGCGTAATTGTCGCAAAAAGTGCACGGGCATGATGGCTCAACTTGGCGAGCGGCGCGGGATTAAACACGGAATGAAGAGTGCGGCGCTGGCGCGGCGGGGTATGCTGGAAGGGACCATCAACCCAGCGAAAGGGGAGAGCATGACGGATCAGGAAACGCCCGAGCGCGCGCATGTGACGGCCGATGATATCGAGGCCGCCAACGACCTTATCGACTTTATCGAGGCATGCCCCAGCATGTTCCATACGGCGGCGACCATTATGGCCGAGCTCGACGAGGCGGGCTTTACCTACCTGCCCGAGAATGCGGCGTGGGACATCGAGCCGGGCGGGCGTTATTACACGCAGCGCAACACCTCGAGCGTTGTTGCCTTTAAGGTGGGCGAGGACCTGGCCGCGACGTGGGGCGAGGACGGCGTTGCCGGCGACTACCATTTTCAGCTGACGGCGTCGCACAGCGACTCGCCGACGTTTAAGGTCAAGGCCGTGCCTGAGCTTGACGGCGCGGGCGAGACGCTGCGCCTGAACACCGAGGCCTACGGCGGCATGATCGACTACACCTGGTTCGATCGCCCGCTGGCGCTGGCTGGACGCGTGTTGGTACGCGAAGGCGACCGTATTGAGAGCCGCCTGCTTTCCACCGAGCGCGAGGTCGCTATTATCCCGAGCCTTGCCATCCATATGAATCGTGGCGTTAACGAGAGCTTTGCTCCCAACCGAGCCGTTGACCTGTGCCCGCTCATCAGCGCTGGCGACCTTAAGCAGGGCGACTTTGACGCCCTGATCGCCGACGAGCTGGATGTTGAGCCCGAGCAAATTCTGGGCCGCGATCTGTTCCTGGTCAATCGTCAGGATGCGCGCATTTGGGGCTGGGCCGATGAGTTTATCTCGACGCCCAAGCTCGACGACCTTGCCTGCGCCTACACCTCGCTGCAGGCATTTTTGGGTGCCGAGAACGCGCATGACGTCTCGGTCTTCTGCTGCTTTGATAACGAGGAGGTTGGCTCCGAGACCAAGCAGGGCGCCATGTCGACGTTCTTGGCCGACGCGCTGCGCCGCATCAACGGATCGCTGGGCTTTGACGACGAGTCGTACCATCGCGCACTTGCCGCCTCGATGCTTGTGAGCTGCGACAACGCGCATGCCGTGCACCCCAACCACGCCGAGAAGTGCGACGCCCGCAATCAGGTTGTGCTCAACGGCGGTATCGTTATCAAGGAAGCCGCCAACCAGCATTACTGCACCGATGCCTTTAGCCGCGCAGTGTTCCAGGCTATTTGCGATGACGCCGACGTGCCCACGCAGGCCTTCGCCAACAAGAGCGATATGGCGGGTGGCTCCACGCTCGGCAACCTGTCGAACATGCAGGCGAGCATGCATGCCGTGGACGTGGGCCTGCCGCAGCTGGCCATGCACTCAAGCTACGAGACCGGCGGCGTACGCGACGTGATGTACGCCATTCGCGCCCTCACGGCTTTCTACGAGCGAAACCTAACCATCAACGGCGCCGAAAGCGTGGAGCTCTAAAACCTGCTAAAAGGGACAGGTTTATTATGCAGGTTTTATCTGGGCAAATGCCGCAAAGCCAACAGCTGGACAGAATTGTTATGACACCGCAGGTTGAGCAAGCGTCAGCGAGCGATGTCCAGAGCGAACAAGTTGGCATGAAAAAGGCAAGGCATAGACCTTCTGGTCATGCCTTGCCTTTTGAATGACAAATTGTCGCTCTGGGCGGCGCGTAGCGTCGACCGGTCCGCCGTTCGTTAGAACGGCGGAACCCTAATGTTCGATCCAGCAGCGCAGGGTCTCGCCGGCCTGCAAGTGACGCAGGTTCTCCGCTGCGATGTCGACGACGTTGCTGAGCGTGGCGGCTAGGTGGAACCAGCCGGAGACGTGTGGCGTGATGAGCATGTTGGGCGCATCCCACAACGGGCTTGTCGCGGGCAGCGGCTCGGGGTCAGTGACGTCGACCGCGGCGCCGGCGAGATGACCCGACTCCAGGGCGGCAACCAAGTCGTCGGCGACCACAAGGTCGCCGCGGCCGCCGTTGGCAAAGAAGGCGCCCGGTTTCATCGCGGCGAAGAACTCGGCGTTCGCCAGGCCGCGGGTCTTGGGTGTGCTGGGCATAAAGGATGCGACGACGTCGGCCTCAGCCAGGCGCTCGGGCAGGGCGTCCATGCCGTCCATGTCCTCAAACACAATGGGGTAGACGAGCGGATGGCGCTTGATGCCGCGGACGTGCGCGCCCATGCCGCGGCAGAGCGTGGCGAAGTGGCCGCCGATATCGCCCGCGCCCAGCACCAGCACATTGGCGTTTTTGAGCGAGGTGACCGGCCCCAAATCCTCCCAGCGATGCTCGCGCTGCAAGTCGTGATAGCCGGGCAGGCGCTTCATCATAGACAGCACCATGGCAAACATGTGCTCGCTTGCGGCCTGGCCGTAGGCGCCCACCGAGCAAGACAGTTTGGCGTCGGCCGGCACGGTGCCGGCGGCAAGGTAGTCGTCATAGCCCGCGGTCTGCAGTTGCAACAGCTGGAGATGCTCGCATGCCGTGAGCATGTCAGGGTCGATGTTGCCCAGGATCACGTCGGCATCGGCGACCTGTTCGCGCTTGATGGCGTCGGCACTCGTGTAGATAAAGTCCTCGCCCGGAGCGCTCGACTCGAGGATCGCGCGATGGCGGTCGTTGACGGGCAACAAAACCAGGATGTTCACAAGCAGTCCTCTCCGCTTGACCTGCCAAAAAGGGACAGGTTTATTTTGGCAGGTTTTATCAGGCAAAACGCTATAAAAACGCCGGGCTTCGCGACGGCTAACATATCCATCGCGAAGCCCGGCGCATCTACAGCTACCAGCTCAGCAGCTCGTAACCGCCCTCGGTCACCACGAGCTGTACCTCGCACTGGGCCGAATCGCTGCCGTCCTTGGTGCGCACGCACCAACCGTCGCCCTTGCTGATCTTGATGTCGGGCGCTCCGGCGTTGACCATGGGCTCAATGGTAAAGACCATGCCCGGGGCCATGATGGTGTCCACATCGGGCGCCTCGGTGGTAAAGCCCACAAACGGGTCCTCGTGGAACTCTTTGCCAATGCCGTGTCCGCCGTACTCGCGCACTACGCTAAAGCCGGCGTCCTCGACCGTCTTTTGCACGGCCTCGGCCATAACGGAGAGCGGCAGCCATGGCTTGACGGCTGCCAGACCCGCCTCCACGCTGGCGCGGGTGACGTCGACCAGGCGCTGGCGCTCGGCAGAGACCTCGCCGATGCAGAACATGCGGCTCGAGTCGCTAAAGTAGCCGTCCAGGATCGTGGAGCAGTCCACGTTGATGATGTCGCCCTCGTGCAGCACATCCGCATCGCAGGGGATACCGTGGCAGACGACGTCGTTGATCGAGGTGCACACGCTCTTGGGATAGCCCTCGTAGTTGAGGTCGGCCGGCGTGCCACCGTGCTCGACGGTGTAGTCGTAGATCATCTGGTCGATCTGGTTGGTAGTCATGCCTGCGGCGATATGCTCGCCCACATAATCGAGCACGCCCACGTTGATGGCGGCCGAGCGCTTGATGCCCTCGATATCGGCGGGCGTCTTGTAGAGCGTGCGGGGCAGGACCTCCCAGCCCTCTTCCCACAGGCGCTCGAGGCGCTCATCAAAGGCGTTATGGCATTTCTTGTATTTCTTGCCGCTGCCGCACCAGCAAGCGTCGTTGCGGCCGGGCACGGGTCCTTTGTCATACATGGCTAACTTCCTTTCATCCGCAGCTAGTATAGCCCACCCACGCGTCCATTAAAGTTGCGGTGATATAGTTCCGATTTAAGCGGTTTAACAGCATAAACAGGAACTATATCACCGCAACTGATGGAGCGGGATGGCGGGCACTGGCTGCTGCGTGGTTTTGCTAGTAGCTCACCTGGCAGGGAATGCCGAGGGCACGCACGCGCGCGGCAATGGCGTCGAGGGCCTCGGGTGCTGCTTTGGCAAGGCCGGCGATCGGTGTCTCGCGCGCCACCGTGTAGATGGTCGCTTCTTGTGGGCGAATGCGCTCAAGCGCCGCGAGCCAGGGGGCAACGTACTCCTCGCCGGTGTTGTCGATGGGCTTGCCCAGATACTCACCGGTCAAGAAGATCGTCTGGATAATAACGTGACCGTCAAAGCTTGCGAACGTCTCAATCTGGTGCTCGACGTCGTAGGGGCCAACAGGCTGGTCGAGCAGCTGGATAAATGCCGGATCGACCGTATCGAGCTTAAGAATGTTGTCGTCGACCATCATGAGCGCATCGTGCACCTCGGGGCGGTCGGCGCGCGTGCCGTTGGAGAGCACGGCGATCTTGGAGTTTGGGGCAAGCTCGTCGCGCAGCGCGACGGCGCCGGCGATGGCCTGCGGAAACTCCGGTGCGGCGGTGGGCTCGCCGTTGCCTGCGAAGGTGATCACATCGGGGAGCTCGCCCTCGGCTGTCATCTCGCGCAGCTTTGCCTCGAGCGCGTCGAGTACCACGGCAGCTGTGTTGTGCGGCTCATGGCAGGGGCGCTCGGCATTGAGGCCGTTTTCGCAGTAAATGCAGTCGAACGTGCAGATTTTGCCGCTGGCCGGCATCATGTTGACGCCGAGCGAGAGGCCAAGGCGACGGCTGCGAACGGGCCCAAAGATGGGGCTGGCATTCAAAAACGTAGACATAGGCATATGCTCCTCAAGACAATTGTGCCTAAGCATAGCATCGGCTCCAAAGCAGGGTGCGGGCTCTTGCTTTACAAGTTTCGTTTTTTCACGTCGCTCATTATGCCGTGTCATGAAAAGCCTCGGGTCGGGTAAAGTTAATCTGTTAACAAGGTGTAAGGCAATGCGGGTCCATCCAACCGCACTGACGTGCAACTGGATGAGCATTGATGATGGGGGCACAACATGGATTTTACGGTCGAGAATGCGGGCACCACGATTGCCTGTCGCGAATATGCCGGCCCGGATGTGTCGCCTGATACTCCTGCCTTGGTGTGCGTGCACGGCGCTTGTGTCGACGGCACATTTTTTGACGGTATCGCTTGTGAGCTCAGTCGCAACTACCGCGTAATTGCCTACGACCGCCGCGGCTGCGGTGACAGCAGCGATGCGGCAGACGACAGCTATGATCTTGCCGCTCAGGCCGCCGACCTGCAAGCCGTGATCGAACACGTTGGCGCTCCGGCAAATGTGCTTGCGCATAGCGCCGGTACGTTGGTGGCGCTGGAGCTTCTTCGTACTGAACCCCATCTCGCCGCCCGTGCGATTCTGCATGAGCCGGCTGTGTCGGCCGAAGGCGTCGGCATGGGCGCAGCTCCGGTTTTGCTCGATATGATTGCGGCTGGAAAGGTTTCAAGGGCGCTCCGGCTTTTCTTGGGAGCCCTCGGCGACTTGGACCCCGAAGCTCCCGGGACGACCGAAGCGGAAGCCAAACATGCCCTGCGCAATGGTCGTTGCTTTATGGCTAATGAATACGGAACAAATATGACATATGCTCCCGACTGGGAGCGCGTCCGCGCGTCAAAGGCGGTGTCGGCCGTGTTTTTTGGGCGAGCTTTCGGTCGATACACCCCGCGAGGCTGGCACGCGAGCGGCTGCCGAATATCTCGATTGCCCCCTTGTGACGATCCCGGGCGCGCATAACGGTCTGCGCGATCGCCCCGTTACGGCGGCAAACGCCGTTCGCGATGTCTTGGAGCGTTAGCACGCTCGATGACCTGCGGGGAGAGGGGCTGTTAGCGTTTCGTCATTGTTAACGAATGCGCCCATAACCGCGCGCCCGCGGCTCCATTACCGCCGTTTGCCAGGTCATAAAAATGTAACGATAATCGCGCGTTTGCCTTCAGCTGTTAGATGCTACCCTTGTACCAATTGATATGCACCGTTGCCGTGCGTAACGATAGGAAGGGCCCCATATGCTCAATAATCACGAGGTCAATCTAACCGACGAGGAGGCTGCCGCCGAGGTCGCCCGCGTCGCGAAGACCTACCCCGTGGTGCGTTTGTTGTCGGCCGATCAGATTAAGAGCGAGCCTAACTGCTTGCTCGCCGGCGATCGCTGCCCTTGTCTGCGTCAGTCGAGTCTTGAGGCCTTGGCAGGTTCCGATGATGTATCGGAGCAGCTGCTCAATGATGGTACCGAGTACCGCGCTCGCCTGCGCCCTCTGAAGGTCGAGGGCGAGCCTCACGTCCTGCTGATGGTGCGTCCGATCGATGAGCAAGAGGCCGCAGAAGAGGACCTTGTCTACACCGACGTGCTGACGAGTGTGCGCAATCGCCGATATTACGAGGAAAAGCTCCGTAGCGCCCGCATGAAGGCTGGCGTTGCGGTGATCGACCTTGATGATTTTAGGGTCTTCAACGATACGTGTGGTCGTCATGCCGGCGACCTTGCGCTCGGTGCTGTGGCGACGGCCATACGCAGCGGAATTCGTTCGACTGACGAGCTCGTACGCTATGGCTGCGACAAGTTTGTGGCCGTCATGCCCAATATTCCCTCCGATGACTTCGCCCGTCGCCTGCGTCAGGTATCCGATGCCGTTCGATCCGCGATTATTCCGGGCCATGAGCACGTGAGTTTGACGGCATGTGTTGGTGGCGTTCGCATTCATGGCGAGACGGTTGATGAGGGCGTTGGCCGCGCTGTCCAGTTACTGAGCCGTGCTAAGGCAAAAGCCGGTACGGTCGTGACCGATGGCGATTTCATCGAGGCCTTCCAAAACGACAAGCCTTTGGTGCTTATCATTGATGACTCCGAGATGAACCGAGCCATTCTTAACGAGATGCTCAAGGACGAGTATTGCATCCTCGAGGCTGATAACGGTCGTACGGCGCTCGATATGGTCGACCGCTATGGCGATGAGTTGTCGCTCGTGCTACTGGACATTGTCATGCCGGACGTGAGCGGCTTTGAGGTGCTGGCCGATCTGTCGCGCCGATCGGTTGTTGACAAACTACCTGTCATCATGATCTCGAGCGAAGATTCCGACGATGTGGTTCTGCGCGCGTACGAGCTGGGCGCCTCGGACTATATCAGCCGCCCGTTTGACTCCCGTGTCGTGCGCCGCCGTGTAAGCAACACCATCCGCCTATACGCCAAGCAGCGCCGCCTGACGAGCCTGCTGTCCCAGCAGTACAACGAGCGCGTCAAGAACAGTCGCATGCTCATCGACATCATGGCCGGCGTCATGGAGCTTCGCAACGGCGAGAGCGGCAGGCACGTTACGAATATCGAAAAGCTGACCGAGCTGCTGCTTGACTGTCTGGTCCAGCGTAGCGACACGATCTCCCTCGACAATGAGGAGCGCTCCACGATTGCCCTGGCTTCGGCGCTGCACGATATCGGCAAGATGTCGATTGACGATGCGATTCTCAACAAACCCGGACGCCTTACGTCCGAGGAGTTCGAGATTATGAAGACGCATACCACGATCGGCGCCGACATGTTGCTTGAGCTGGGTTGCCATCACGTCGGCAATGCGCTTATGGAATATGCGTACCAAATTGCGCGTTGGCACCACGAGCGCTGGGACGGCAAGGGCTATCCCGATGGCCTTAAGGGCGACGATATTCCCATTGCCGCGCAGGTGGTCTCGGTGGCCGACGTGTACGATGCTCTGACGAGCGTGCGTGTGTACAAGGACGCTATTCCGCACAAGGAGGCGATCCAGATGATCCTGGACGGTAAGTGCGGCACCTTTAACCCGCTGTTGCTCGACTGTCTGCTCGAGGTGCAAGACCGTATTGCCGAGACGTTGGCACGCCCCGCCGACGTTGTCGCGTTTCCCACGATTTAGTTTGACCTAAGGAGTTTTAATCCATGATTTCCATGCGTGAGGCGTATGAGAAGATCGGCGCTAATTATGATGACGCGTGCGCTCGGCTGATGGGCGAGGAAATGCTTGCCCGCTTTGCCCTCAAGTTTTTGGATGACGAGAGCATGGACAAGCTGGAGGCCGCCATGGCGGCAGGAGACGCCGAAGGTGCGTTTATGGCAGCGCACACACTCAAGGGCGTGAGCCAGAACCTGGGATTCGATAATCTGTACGAGCCGGCGGTCGTGGTGACCGAAGCACTGCGCGGCGCCGATGCCGTTGACGGCGCTCGCGAGGGAATGCATGCGTTGCAGCAGCAATATGCGGCAACGATGTCGGCTCTGCGCGAGGCGGCTGAATAAGAGCTTGCGAGCCTTGGGCTGCTTGCCGGCCACATATAGGTGAAAGGGCGCCCCGCCGGACCATGTGGCCGGCGGGGCGCCCTTATTTGTTTTGTGGTTCGCGTGCTAGCGGGCCTGCTTGACCTTGGCTGCCGCCTCGACAAACGACTTCCAGAGGTTAAAGTCGGTTTCGAGCGTCTGCCAGGTGTACTCGGGATGCCATTGCACGCCCAGGCAGAAGGGTTGGCCTTCGACTTCGATGCACTCGGGCACGCCATCGGTTGCCTTGGCGACCAAGCGCGTGCTTTTACCCAGACGATCGATGCAGCAGTGGTGTGCGGAGTTGGTCTGGATAAGCCTGTGCCCGCCAAGCGCGCGCTCCAGCAACGAGCCCGGCACGACCTCGACGGGATGCACGGGGTCGTTGAGCACGTGGGTATGGCGCCACTGCGTGCGGCCCTCGCGCGCGCCCAGGCTTGGCACGTCCATGCACAGGGTGCCGCCGGTGGCGACATTGAGCAACTGCGTGCCGCGGCAGGTGGTAAAGAGCGGCTTTTTGGCGCGGAGCACCTCGCCGACCAGCTTAAACTCAAAGCTATCGCGGATCTCGCAGCAGAGGGTGGGGTCGTAGGGTCGATCATCGCCCCAACGTTTGGGATTGACATCGGGGCCGCCGGGAATGGCGATGCCGTCGGCGATATCGACGTAATGACGGATGACCTCAATGTCCTCGGTGATGGACATCTGCAGCGGCAGGCCGCCGGCGGCAAGGATGGCATCGACAAAGACGCTTGCGATTTCCTCGTTGGGGGAGAGGGTCTCGCTCAAAAACGGCTTTGCCTCTTCCCAGCGCGGCGCGACGAGGATGAGTGGGCGGTCGGCGGGGGCGACGTCGACGTGCGGGGTGTATGACGATGAAGTGCGAGTTCCGATCATAGGTGTAACTTTCGAGTTTGGTTGGGCATGGCGGGCGGGTGGGCGGTCTGGTTAGTGACCCTTGATGGAGTTGAGGAAGTCCTGGGCGCGCTTGGTTTGGGGGCGGTCGAAGAACTCGTCAGGCGTGCCGGTTTCCACGATCTGGCCGTCGGCCATAAACACGACGCGGTCGGCCACGCGGCGGGCGAAGTTCATCTCGTGCGTGATGACGATCATCGTCATGCCCTGCTGGGCCAGACGGACCATGACCTCGAGCACTTCGTTGATCATCTCGGGGTCAAGGGCGCTCGTGGGCTCGTCAAAAAGCATGGCCTTGGGTTGCATGGCAAGCGAGCGGGCAATGGCCACGCGCTGCTGCTGGCCGCCCGAGAGCTGTGCGGGTACCTTATCGGCCTGTTCGGCCACGCCCACGCGGCTCAGCAGGTCCATGGCGCGCTCGCGGGCCTCGTCCTTGGAGACACCCAGCACATCGACCGGTCCCAGCATGACGTTCTGCAGTACGGTCATATGTGCGAACAGGTTGAACTGCTGAAACACCATGCCCAGCTCGGCGCGCATGCGGGCAAGATCCTTGCCTTCTTGCGGCAGGGGCTCGCCCTCGATGAGGATCTCGCCCGAGTCGATGGTTTCCAGGCGGTTGATGGTGCGGCACATGGTCGACTTGCCCGAGCCCGAGGGTCCAATCACAACGACGACCTCACCGCGGTCGACCGAGAGATTGATGTCGTTGAGGACATGTAGATTGCCGTAGTGTTTATCGACATGCTTGAGCTCGATCAGCGGCTGATTGCCGGTGGAAGAGGTGCTCTGTGCCATGGTGCTCGGCTCCTTATGACTCGAAATGGTAAAGCGTTAGCGGATGATGGTCGCGCCGGTCTTGTGCGAAACGTAGATGGCGGCCTTGTTGATCGCGACGTTGATGAGGATGTAGATGACCGCGATAACCAGGTAGACCGACACGAGGGCGTCGTAGTTGGTAATGAGCACGCGGGCGTTTTGCATGAGGTCGGGGTAGCTCACCACGTAGGCGACGGTGGTGTCCTTGACCACGACTACGAGCTGAGAAATCAACGATGGAATAATAAAGCGAATCGCCTGTGGCAGCACGATTTTAAAGGTGATTTTGGCCTTGGAGAGACCGAGCGCCTGGGCTGCCTCGACCTGACCGCGCGGCACGGCATTGACGCCGGCGCGGAAAATCTCGGCCAGTACGCCGGCTGCGGCGAGCGCGACGGGAAGCGTGAGCATCCAAAACGACGGCAGCGCGATCTTGTACTGGGGCAGCACCAAAAAGAAGAAGTAGATGAACAGCAGGCTCGGCACACCGCGGAAGAAATCGGTGAGCACGCGGCAGACCAGCTGTAGCGGCTTGATGCCGCTGGTGCGGCCGAGCATAAGGGCTAAGCCCAGTACCAGCGCAATGACACCGGCAGTGAGTGCGACTTTAACAGTGCCCTCAAAGCCGGCAAGCAGGAACTTCCAGGTGGTGAGGTGCGTAAAGAAATACCAATAGTGGACCGAAAGCTGGCCGGTCACATAAAAGCGCTGCAGCACGAGGACGGCGAGCGCGGCGACGGCAACAAGCGAGATGGCGGTGCCGATGCGAATCTTGGCGCGCATCTTGGGGCCGGGAGCCTCGTAGAGCGCATCGCGCATGGTGAGCGCGGAGGTGGAGTGCTTGCTCATCGGAGGATCCTCACCTTCTTATCGATGTAGTTGCCAATGTGGCTCACCACAAAGGCCGTGCCCAGGTAGCCGAGCGCCGAGATAAAGAACGCGGCGACGCCGCCGAGCGAGCGCGTGTTGATATAGCTCACCACGCCGGTGAGCTCCTGCGGTTGCAACGGCACCTGACTGCCGAGCGCGGTGGTGAGCATGACGGCGATAAAAAGGTTGGTCATGGGCAGCACGCTCGAGCGCAGCGCCTGCGGAATTACGATCTTGGCGAGGATGCGGCTGAAGCTCATGCCCAGCGAGCGGGCGGCTTCGACCTGACCGACGCCAACGGTGTTGATGCCGCTCATAAAGTTCTCGGAGCCAAAGGCCGAGCCCAAAAGGACCGCGGCGACGATAACGCAGGTGCGGTAGGGCAGGACGACCTTGAGCGGCGGCAGCGCATAGACGACGATGATGAGCAGCGCGATGCCGGGGATGTTACGGAAGACCTGGACATACAGGTCGCCAAAGACGCGCAGCGGCTTGAGCGGCGACACGCGCGCCACAGTGACGGCAACGGCCAGCACCATGGCGATGGCAAACGACTCAAGCGTCATGCCCCAGGTTGCTAGCAGGGCGTCGATATAGTTCTGGCCATAGAGCGACCAGAGCTCGGAGAGACTCATGCGGACCTCCCGCCGATAAGGAAAGGGGCTCCCGTGTGTACGGAAGCCCCGACAACTCAGTGAGGAAACAGTTTACCGCAATAAAGCGCATCATGCGTTTCCGTATGGTTTCGTTGCGGTCGTTACCAGGCTCGCTGCCTAGGCGCCGATCTCGGGCAGCTCGGGAACATTGGTGTCGCCCGTACGGTCGCCGATGCAGATCTGCCACAGCTCGGTCCAGGTGCCATCATCCTCGATCTTCTTAAGGAAGTCGTTGACAAAGGCGACGCCGTCGGAATCGAGCGGCAGGCCGATGCCATAGGGCTCCTTGCTGCCGAAGGGCTTGCCGGCGATCTTGTACTTACCGGGCTCGCGAACCAGGGCGCTCTGCTGCATGTTGTTATCGATGACGTAGGCGTCAACGCGACCCTGCTGGAGTGCCTGGCGGGCCTCCTCGTCGGTCTTGAACTCCTGCTGGCTGGCCTTGGGGGCGAACTCCTCCAGGATGGCGGGGCCGTTGGAGCCGGACTGGACGGCGACGTTCTTGTCGGCCAGGTCGTCGACGCTCTTGATGTCGTCGTTATCGGCGAGCACCAGGATAGCCTGCTGGGTGTAGTAGTAGGGACCGGCAAAGGAGACGAGCTTCTTGCGCTCATCGGTAATGGTGTAGGTGGCAAAGACAGCGTCGACCTGGCCGTTCTGCAGGACGGACTCACGCGTGTCCGAGGTTACCTGGGTGATCTCGACCTTGTTCTCGCCCAGGATGTAGTTGGACAGGAGCTGTGCGATACCGGCGTCGAAGCCGCGGGTCTGACCGTCTTTCTCGTTGAGGAGGGAGAAGAGCGTGGAGGTCTGAACGCCACCGATCTTAAAGACGCCGGCGTCCTTGACGGCCGTGGCCCAGGTGCTGGCGGCGATGGCGTCGTTATCGGCCTTGGGGCCGTTGTCGACGAGCTTGTCGAATGCCTTAGCGTCGAGCGTGGTGGAAGCCTCGGTATCATTGGAGCTCTTGGAAGAGCCGGCGGCGGAACCCTTGTCGGCCTCGGCGCTGGTGTCGGAGCAGCCGGCAAGACCAAGGCCGGCGACGGTTGCGAAGGTAGCGGCGACAAAGCCGCGGCGGTCGAGAACGACCTGCTGGGAGAGGTTCTTGCTCATGGTAGAACACCTTTCTCAATAAAATCCCTAGCGGTTGAGTAGAGTTATACCCTATCGCGCTCAAATGGGTCAACACGAAATAACTCAGAAACATACTTACCTTATGGGTAATTCTACCTAACAAAAAGGGACAGGCACCTTCGTGGTGGTTCTTGCAGATGTGGCGGCATGCCTTGCTGCTTTGTCTCAATCTGTAACATCTGGAGCCGTTTTTGCCGAGTAACTGTTACAGATCGAGATTTTCTCTTCAGGGGAATTCGATTGTCTCAATCTGTAACATCTGGACGGACAAAAGGTCTCTAACTGTTACAGATTGAGACAAAGGTCTGGGACTAAGACGTCTTATCTAGATCTGTAACAGTTAGACGGGAATTCGGGCCCTAGATGTTACAGATTGAGATAATCGCGTCATGAAAACAAAAACCTCCGCAGGGGTGCTTTCCTTGCGGAGGTTTTCTTACTCGTTGAGTAGTCTCGCGGCTTCGGCGGCCATGTTCTCGACCGTCATGCCGTTCTGAGCGAGCAGCTCGTTGGGGTCGTAGCGGTCGGGGAAGCCCTTGGCGATGCCGAAGGTGCGCGTGCGCACAGGCGTGCAGGACAGATAGCACGCGACGCGCTCGCCCCAGCCACCGTCCAAGATGCCGTCCTCGAGGGTGACGACAACGCGATGCTCGGCGGCAAGGCTGTCGAGGAACTCACGGTCAAGCTCGGTTGCAAAGCGCGGGTTGACGAGTGTGGCCTCGATGCCGTACTCGGCGGCCAAGCGGTTTGCCACGCGCTCGCCCAGCTCAAAGAAATCGCCAAGCGCGAGCACGGCAACGTCGCGACCTTGGCGCACCACGTTGTAGCGCGCGATGCCGTAATCGGTGTCCTCGGCAGGTGCCAAATCGGGGCGGCTTACCAGGCCAATACCAGGCACACGAATCGCCACGGGATGCTCGCGGTGGTCGAGCGACCAGCTCAGCATGGACAGGTATTCCTCCATGCAGGTCGGCGCTAGGTAGTGCATGTTGGGAAGAGCGTCCAGCATGGAAATATCAAAGAACGAAAGGTGCGTCTCGGACGTGGTGCCAAAGATCGACGCACCAAACACCAAAATGGTTGCCGGGGCGTCGTTGAGGCACAGGTCGTGCCACAGCTCGTCGTAGGCGCGCTGCAAAAACGTGCCGTACACACCAAAGACTGGCTTGGCGCCCGAGCGCGCAAGCGCGGTGGCAAAGGTCACGGCGTGCTCCTCGGCAATGCCCACATCGACGAACTGTTTGCCGGCGGCAGCGCGAAGCTCGGGTGTAAAGCCCATGATGTAGGGTGTGGCGGCCGTGATGCCCACGACCTGCGGATCGCGCTCGATGGCGGCGCTGAGCGCCTCGCCCGTAATGTCGGCGTAGGTGCGCGGCGCGGGCTCGCTCGGATGGCCCGGGCAGAGCTTGCGGCCGGTCGCCATGTCAAAGGGGCCTACGTGATGCCAGCGCTCGGGGTCGTTTTGGGCCGGCTCAAAACCCTTGCCCTTGGCGGTGGAGACGTGCAGCACGATGGGATGATCGATATTGCGCAGTTCCTGCAGCGCATCGACGAGGGCCAACACGTCGTTACCGGCGTCCAGATAGCGGTAGTCGAGCCCCATCGCGCGGAAAACGTTGCGCTCACAGGTGCCGTTGCTGGCGCGCAGCTCGGCCAGATTGCGATAGAGGCCGCCATGGTTCTCGGCAATGGACTGGTCGTTATCGTTGACGATGATGATCAGGTTGCTATCGAGTTCGGCGGCATTGTTAAAGCCCTCAAACGCCAAGCCGCCCGAAAGCGAGCCGTCGCCAATGATGGTGATGACGTTGTACGCATCGCCCGCCAGGTCGCGAGCGTGCGCTAGGCCGCAGCCCAGGCTCACCGAGGTCGAGGTGTGACCCATGGCGAACAGGTCATGCTCGGACTCGTCGGGATTGGCAAAGCCAGAGGCCTCGCCAAAGCGCTCCGGATCGATATAAGTGTACGCGCGCCCAGTCAGCGCCTTGTGGGCGTAGGTCTGGTGCGAAACGTCAAAGACAATCTTGTCGATAGGGGAGTTAAACACGCGATGGAGCGCGACCGTAAGCTCAACGACGCCCAGGTTGGGGGCAACGTGCCCGCCGACGGCGGCGGAGCTTTCGAGGATGGCGTGGCGAATCTCGTCGCAGAGCTGTGGGAGCTCGGCACGATTAAGAGCCTTGACGTCCTCGGGCGTTGTCGTTTGCGTAAGCAGCATCGTTGTGGGTTACTCCATGCGAATCGTGCGCCGGCACTCCCTTGGCCGGCACAATTGCACAAGACAGTCTCGCACATTTTGGCGTTTGATATGTGACGGCGGCGCGGTAATTCGCCAACTGGTGGGGCAAAACGTTTTGTCCGATGCCATACTGATGTGTTCCATGATGTTTTTATCGATTGTGCGCAGGCCGTGGCTTGTCACCGTGAGTCGCTGGAAGGAGGCAGCATGTCCGATGCCGTTCTTGCCGAGAAAATCGCGCGCGAGGTCGACGATGCCGCCCGTCAGCTTGCCCAGGCGGGTCGCTTGGACCTGACGCGCGAGTTTATCCAGCATGGTGACGTGACGGTGTATACGCATGTGACATCGGTGGCGCGGGCAAGTCTGTCCTTTGCCGAGCGCCTGGGCCGCGTCGGTGTCTCGGTCGACCGCGCCTCGTTGCTGCGCGGAGCCCTGCTGCACGATTACTTTCTCTATGACTGGCATGATCCCGACCCAAGCCATCGGCTGCATGGCTTTCGCCACCCGTTTTTTGCCCTGGCGCGTGCCGAGGAAGATTTTGAGCTGACGTCGCGCGAGCGGAATATCATCGTGCGGCATATGTTTCCACTGGTGCCGGTGCCGCCGACGTGTCGTGAGGCATGGATTGTATGCCTGGCAGATAAATGGTGCGCTCTGCGCGAGACGGTTGCCGGCCGTCTGCCGCGCAGGGACGAGGTGGACGATGGCGTGAGTAAAGCATCGAGCGAAAAGAGGAGAGGGTAGACGGTGGGGGCCGCGATCGACATGGCATTTGACGGCGCGACGCTTGCCGCCTGTTCGCTCTCGGCGCTGGTGCTCTCGTTTGCCTTCTACGGCTTTTGTGGCTGGGCGTGGGAGTCGACGGTCTGCGCCATGCTCAATCACGGACGCTTCGCCAACAGTGGCTTTTTACTGGGACCGTGTTGCCCTATCTATGGTGTGGGCGGCATAGCCTGCTGGCTTTTGTTGCGCGGGATTCCGGATGCCCCGAGCCAGTTTGTCGCCGCGGCGCTTGTATGCAGCGTGATTGAGTACAGCGTAGGCGTGCTGCTGGAAAAAACAACAGGCGCTCGCTTTTGGGACTATTCGCACCTGCCGTTTAACCTGCACGGACGCATCTGTCTGTACTGGGCATGCGCGTTTGGCTTGGGTGCGCTGTGCATTTGCCGTTTAGTGGAGCCGGCATTGCTGGGGCTGCTTGGCCATCTGCCGGTTCTGATTGTGCGGCTGTCCGCCTTTATCGTCGCGGTCGCGATGATGGTCGACGCGGTGTGCTCTTTGGCCAGCTGGCGCCGCCTGTCCGATCAGCTGGAGCGTGTGCGCGCCGACCTTGCCGACCGCATCAATGAGTCTCTTGCCGATGCGTCCGACTCCATGCTCGAACGTATTCCCGATTCGGCAATCGACTCGGTGGCACAGACGCATATCCGCAGCCGCGCCGTTAACGCGTGGCTGGCGGAGCTGGGCGACGCGACGCTCGATGCCCTGCGCGAGAAGGCTTCGATGCCGACGTTTATCTCGGATGGTGCTCGCGGCCTGGCGCTCGCTGCCCGCCGTGTGGCCGATGCCGCGCCGAGCATGCCGCGTCCGTCGCTCAGCCGTCGCCTTGCCGGTAAGCGCATGAGCCGTCCGGTACCGAGCGTGTCACTCAGTCGTCGTGACCTGCGCTTTTTCAATGCCTTCCCGCGTCTGCGCATCAATCGCTACGAAGGTGTCATTCGAGCAACTAATCTCCGCGACCGCGCCCACGAGCTGTTTCGGCGCTAGCCGGGATGGGCGCGCTCACGGCTCCCTTGCTCGCGTATTTCCCGTTCGTTTCGCGTCCGTTGCCGCGCCGTTTCCAAGATTGCGGCACCGTTTCCATTCGACAACGCAGCGTTTAACAACGCCGTATCTGGTCTACACCAGTTGCCCCTCGGCCGCATTATGGGCGCCGACAACGTTCATGCGATCAAGGGGGAGCGAATGTACGATACGGGATCGACAACGTTTATGCTCATCTGCACCATGCTCGTGTTTTTAATGACACCGGGTCTGGCGTTTTTCTATGGCGGCCTGTCCAGGCGCAAAAATGTCATCAACACCATGCTCATGTGCTTTGGCGCCATTGGCCTGGTCGGCGTGCTGTGGATTGTTGCCGGCTGGTCGCTGGCCTACGGCGGCGACGGTTCCAGCCCGTTTATTGGAGGCCTTGACCAGCTGCTGTGCCTGCCGGTGCTCAACCAGGTGCTGCAGGCGGCCGAGGGCAATGCTGCGGACGGTGCCGTCTACCCTCAGATCATCAACATCGCCTTCCAGATGGCATTTGCCATGATCACCGCCGCTATCGTCACGGGCAGCCTGGCCGGTCGCGTTAAGTTTGGTGCCATGACGGCCTTTCTGGGCATTTGGCTGCTTGTGGTCTATGCGCCGCTCGCCCATATGGTGTGGGGCGGCGAGGGCTCCTTTATCGGCGACATCATCGGCGCACTCGACTTTGCCGGCGGCGACGTGGTGCACATCTCGTCCGGTCTGACGGGCCTGATCCTCTGTTTGATGCTCGGCCGTCGTCGCGGTTTTGGCATGGTGAGCTACCGTCCGCATAACGTGCCGTTTGTGGCGTTGGGCGCCGGCCTGCTTTGGTTTGGCTGGTTTGGCTTTAACGGCGGCAGCGAGTTTAAGGCCGACGCCGTGGCGGCGCTCGCCATTCTTAACACCGTGACGGCCAGCGCGGCGGGCATGGTCTCGTGGCTTGCCGTCGAGCGTGTGCACACCGGTCGCCCCACGCTGGTGGGCGCCAGCACCGGTCTAGTTGCGGGCCTCGTGGTGGTCACGCCGGGTGCGGGCTTTGTCGAGCCATGGGCAGCGCTGGTCATGGGCTTGATCGTCTCTCCCGTCTGCTACCTGGCCATCAGCCATCTTAAGACCAAGTTCGGCTACGACGACGCGCTCGACGCGTTTGGCTGCCACGGTATCGGCGGCATCTTGGGCGGCGTGCTCACGGGCCTGTTCTGCGTGCCGGAGCTCTCGTGGACCGGCAAGGGCGGCCTGTTCTACACGGGCGACGTGTCGCTGCTCATCTCGCAGATCTTGGGCATTGTGGTGACGGTCGCTATTGTGCTGGCGCTCGACTTGGTGATCGCCGCGGTGGTCAAGGCGCTGTTCCACGGCAGCCTGCGCGTGGACGAGGCCGACGAGGCACTGGGCATGGATGCGAGTCAACACGGCGAGAGCGCATACCCCTCGTTCTCCGGACTCGACTAGCAGCTTCCCCAAGCACCGCACCTTGCCGTTCAATCGTCGCTCACGTACTTAAGTACGCTTCGCTCCTCTTTCACGGCAATCTGCGGCACTTGGGAAACCTGCTAAGACCAGTCAGTTGAACTTTTTGATCTCTGAGGTTGGTTTGCGGCATTTGGAAAACCCGTGCCACATGAATGAGCAATTCATTTCTTTATTAAAGAGAGAAATTCACTATGAAGAAAATTACGGCGATCGTTCGTGCTGAGAAGCTTGAGGTTCTTAAAGACGCGCTGTTTGCTGCTGATGTTCGCGGTATGACTATCAACCAGGTGCAGGGCTGCGGCGCACAGCATGGCTGGAAGGAATACGTGCGCGGCAACGAGTTGCTTGTCAACATGATCCCCAAGGTGCAGTTCACCCTCATCTGTGCCGATGAACATGTCGACGGCATTGTCGAGATTATCTGCAACGCCGCACGCACCGGAGCCGTCGGCGATGGCAAGATCTGGGTCGAGCCGGTCGAGGAGGTTATCCGCATCCGTACCGGCGAACACGGCCCCGCCGCGGTGTAGGATCGAACGCCTGCCATCCGCAACGTTAAAATACTGCAATAAGGCACAAGACTTGCGTTGCGGATGGACGGATTATGGGTCGTAATAAATATCCCGAGGAGACGGTCGCGAAGATTCTCGACGCGGCGCTGGAGTTATTCTGCGCACAGGGTTATGAGGGGACGAGCATTCAAGACATCGTCGACCGCCTCGATGGCATGACCAAGGGTGCTGTCTATCATCACTTTAAGAGCAAAGAGGAGATTTTCAACGCCGCATTTGATCGGGCAATGGCTCCGATTGTTGAGCACCGCCGCGCGACACTTGGTGCTGGCAATATGACGGGAGCCCAAAAGCTCAAACGACTTTATGCGCCCGAGTCCGTCGTTCCGCAAATCGATCTATGGGCTCGCATGCATCCTGCGGCAGATCCGGTAAAAAGCTCGCGGCTGCTGGCGATGCAGTACCAAGGTTCGTTTGACGAGTCGGCCGATGGCTATCTCCTGCCAGTGATCGAGGAGGGCATCGCCGACGGCTCCATTGCGTGTGCATGCCCACGCGAAGCGGCGGAGGCGGTATCGTTGTTGGCGAATCTTTGGCTGTTGCCGCTGTTCCGTCCGCTTGAGAACAAGGGTCGAATGCTCGCTCGCGCGCAATGTTTGGCGCAGATGGCGGCCGCGGTGGGGCTCGATTTGGGTAATGAAGTGCTCCAGACAACGGCTCAGATATGGGACGTATGGAACCGTGCTGGGTGGTAATATAGATACTGACGGTATGTAATTGATTTGTAAGGGTAGCCACGGCTGCCCTTTTCAAGTCATTAAATACATACTAATGGTATGTATAGGGGGCAGGCTTATGGCTGGAATGCGGAGGAGTAGCGTCTCGTTGACGCAAAAAACAGTGCAATCTATCAGGCTTTTCGGTCTTCTTGTTGCACAGCTGTGCGCGTATTCGATGTTGTCGGCACTGTGCTTTGCGTGCCCGCTTTACTTGTTCGACTGCAGCGGCTCATCAACGTTATATGGTGCCGTCGCGGCGATAGCGTTCGTGCCGGGCGTGCTTGCGACTCCGGCTGGCGGAATCTTGGCGGATCGCGGAAGTCATTGCGGGGCCCTTGTGGTGCTCGGCATTGTTCTGATGGCTGCATCACTGTTGTTTATCCCCATGAAGCGTTCGCTGCCTCTTGCCGTTGTCGTGGTAGCAATGCTTTGCGTCCAATATGGCATCCAATCGCTGCTGAAACCGATGCTTCAAATTGAGACGGTGCGCATGACGGGCCCAGAAAAGGTTGAGCGTGCCACTGCGTTGGTCTCGCAGATAACCATGGCGAGCAATATCTTGGGGCCTGTAGTCGGGACGGCAGTCTATGGGTGCTTTGGTATCGATGCTCTATGCGAAACCGCGGCGTTGACGTTTGCGATGTCAGCCCTACTGTTCGGGGGCGCACTCAAGCAAAATGCCTCATCTGGAATGACAGGGGACAGTACGACTTGCTCGACATGCCGAAGCGATTTTCGGGAGTCGATTCGGTACCTGTTTCAAAACGCATCATTGCTCGTTGTGTTTTTGCTTGCGGCTATTTTGAACCTTGCGTTAGTTGGGTTAACGATTGGTGCTCCCGTTATTGTTGCAAAGCATCTCGGAATGCAATCATCCTTTGTTGGGATTATTGAGGTGGCTATGGGCTTAGGCGGTCTTGTCGGCAGTGGTTCGGTCGGTATTTGGCCGCATCGTTTTTCCTTCAAGGGCATATGTCGATATGTTGCGATGATTTGTTTTGGAGTCGTACCGATTATTGTCACGCTACTGAGCGGTCCTGATGAATTAGCGTTTGCCGCGCTTGCGGCCGGCTCGGCATGGGCCATGGCGTGGGCAAGCATTGCATCGGTCGAAATTGTTTCATTTGTTCAGCGGTCAGCGCCAAAGGAACTCTGCGGAAAAGTGCTGGCACTCGTTTATATGATGCTTTCCTGTGCAACGCCTATTGGCTAATTGGTTTACGGGCTCGCATATGATCGATGGACACCGGCGACTGTATTCGCAGGCATGTTTGCGGTGCTGACGTTGACGCCGGCGCTGTTTTATCGGCTGAAAAGTCGCTTATGGCGAATGTCTTAAGGCACTGGGGCACCGTGAATTTGTGGAGGCAGTGGCGCGTCGCGCCGTGACGGCATTGTTTGGGCATGCCTCTCCTTCGTCTACAATATCGTGCAGACGAAGGAGAGACATGCCCATGATCAAGATGTTCGCGAGTGATTTAGACGGAACGCTGCTGAACGCCCTGCATGAGGCGGATGGGACCATCCGCCGTGCCATTCGCGAGCTGACCGAGGCTGGCCTGCATGTGGTTCCCGCGACCGGACGCTCGACGCTGCCGGTCGGCGAGCATGGCTTTACGGGCCTGGCGCTTGACGCCTGCTGCTCTAACGGCTCCATCGTGCGCGACAGTCATGGCGAGGTGCTCAAAACCTGGACCATCGATCCGCAGGTTACCGAGGAGCTGCTCAAGGCATTCCCAGACATTTGCTTTGATTGCTCCACGCCCGATGGCATGTTCTCGAGCGGTTCGTTTGAGATGCATCAGGCGGGTTTTAAAAAGGACAGCCCCATCAAGCGCATCGTGATGCGCGGCATGCGCGCGCGTGGCGGGTATCACGAGGAGCAGTATTTCGATCAGTCGATCGGCGACATCCTGCGCCACGATGTGTGTAAGATCAACTGCCGCGTGACCTCGCCCGAGCTGGAGCGCGACCTTAAGGCATATTTGGCCGAGCGATCGGACCGCGTGGTCAACGCGCCGTTCGATCCAGTGATGTTCGAGATCACGGACGTGGCGTGCAACAAGGGCGAGAGCGTGGCGTGGCTGGCGGGCTATTACGGTATTGCCGAGGACGAGGTCGCGGTCTACGGCGACGGCGGCAACGACATTGCCATGCTCAAGCGTTTCCGCCACAGCTACGTGACCAAAAACGCAAGCGATGCCGCCAAGGCCGCCGCGAGCGCGACCATCGGCAGCTGCATGGTCCACGCCGTCCCCAAACACATGCTCGCCACCATGCACAAGCAAAATCCCCGCACCGTCATCGAATAATGTGACAAAGGGACAGCCCTTTTTCACGAGAACCCTGCACCTTTGGCATGCGAACATATATTCGTATATATAACTAAGTTTTGATAGAATCGGTATCGTTGACGGCAGTTCCATGTGCCGGGCAGCGCCCTCCATCTGATGGGAGGTGATGCCCATGACCGATTTGATTGATTTCGTGAGGCTTCTGACTGCTTTGGTCTCGTTCTTCACGGCACTTGTCGGCCTTTCCGAGGCACTCAAGCAGCGTTCGAAGCGCAACAGAAGGGGTCGCCGCCGCTAAGGCGTTGACCCCCTAATGCAAACAACGGCGCTGCCCAGCTTTCCAGAACTTGGGCTGCCGTCGACACTATTCTACCCACGAATGACATTTTGAACAATCGGCAATGCCGCTTCAAAAGCCAGGCACAACTGGCACAACCTAGGCGGTCGCTGAATGTGACAAAGGGACCGTCCCTTTGTCACAACCCAAATATTGCCTTTACGTGTTGATGCACACGGTGTGCAATAATACTCGCACTGTGCAATAGCGCACAGGCTGAGTAACAAGGAGGACGCTTGTCCCAGCTCGAGAAATGCGATCGCCGGTCCCTTCGCTCGCAGCGTGCCCTTCGCCAGGCGCTTGCCAGCGAGCTTGCCGAAAGCGGCGACCTTTCGCGCATTAACGTCGCGTCGCTCACCGAGCGCGCCGGTCTTACGCGCCGAACGTTCTATTCGCACTACCGCGATATTCCTGACTTTATCAATCAAATCGAGGACGGCTTGCTGGCCGAGATCCGTGAGCGCATTGAGCTCATCACCGCAGCTCAGCTGCCTGATCTCTATCACAACATCGATGAGCTCGAGCCGGCGCCCGGTTCGGTTGAGCTGCTGCGTTATCTTGCGGCCAACCGCGACTTAATTGGTGCGCTGCTGGGCCCGGGCGGCGACCCCGCCTTTATTAAAAAGATCATCGATACCGCACGCGAGGCCGTGGTGCCGCGTGCACAGACGGGCATTTTGGGCTTGGCGCTGGGCACGTTCTTCGACTACTACGTTACCTACGTCGTGAGTGCCGAGGTCGGCCTGATTCAGCGCTGGTTTGAGCGTGGGCTCACCGAATCGCCCGAGGCCATGGCGCGCATTATGACGGTTATCGCCTTTGTGCGTCCCGGCGACCTATATGGCCAACCCATCGATATCAACGTGCCGGAATACGGCTTGAAGCTATTGAACCTGCAGCTCGAGGACGCGGCCGACACCGCCGCAACCGTCGAGTCCAACAACTAAGAGGAGAGACAATGAGCAAACTCGTCGAGGGCATCAAGGACCGTATGGTCGCTGTCGCGCGTGAGGCCGCGCCCACCGTGGTGGACGCCGCGCAGAAGGCTGCGGCCGCGGCTGCCGAGAAAGTTGCCGAGGCAGTTGCCGATGCCAAGAACGCGGCAGGGGAGACGTCCGTCGCTAGCGAGCCCGCCACGTCCGCCGAGCCCGTAGCCGCCGCCCACGCCCCCGAAGGCGCAATCTTCAACCCCGAGAACGCTCGTGGCAACCTGCACCTGGGCATTGACGTGGGCTCCACCACCGTTAAGCTCGCCGTGCTCAACGACGATAACCAGATCGTCTACGCCAAGTACCAGCGCCACCACACCGACGTCCGTGCCTGCGCCCGCGACCTGTTCGAGGGCGCTGCGACCGTGCTGCCGACGGCCCAGATGACCTGCGCCATCACCGGCTCGGGCGGCCTTCTGCTGTCCCAGTGGCTCGACCTGGAGTTTGTCCAGGAGGTCATCGCCAGTAAGCGTGCCGTCGAGACCCTCATCCCGGCCACCGATGTCGCTATCGAGCTGGGCGGCGAGGACGCCAAGATCATCTACTTCGATAACGGCATCGAGCAGCGCATGAACGGCACCTGCGCCGGCGGCACGGGTGCGTTCATCGACCAGATGGCAACCCTGCTGCACACCGACGCCAGCGGCCTCAACGAGCTCGCGGCCAACGCCACCACCATCTATCCCATCGCCAGCCGCTGCGGCGTTTTTGCCAAGACCGACGTGCAGCCGCTGCTCAACGAGGGCGCCCGCCCCGAGGACGTGGCCGCCTCCATCTTCCAGGCTGTCGTGACCCAGACCATCTCGGGCCTGGCGTGCGGCCGTCCCATCCGCGGCAACGTCGCCTTCCTGGGCGGCCCGCTGCAGTATCTCTCCGAGCTGCGCCACCGCTTCTACCTCACGCTCAATCTGGACGAGGAGCACCGTATCGTGCCCCAAAAATCGCTCACCTGTTTGTGGCGAGCGGCGCCGCCATGGCGCACGAGTCCAACAAGCTCAGCACGTTCCCGCAGCTCATCGGGGCCATCGATGCCCTGGGTGACACGCAGGGTGCCGAGGTTGAGCGTCTGGATCCGCTCTTTGCCACCGACGAGGACTTTGCCGAGTTCAAGGGCCGCCACGACACCGAGGTCGTCCCCAAAGGGCAAGCTCGAAGGCTACACCGGCCGCGTGTTCATCGGCATCGACGCCGGTTCCACCACCATGAAGGCCGCGCTCGTGGGCGAGGACGGTCAGCTGCTGCACACCTGGTACGGCAACAACAACGGCGACATCCTGGGCACGGCCAAGGTCATCATGGCCGATTTCTACAAACCACATTCCTGCCGGCTGTACCATCGGCCACGTGACCACCACGGGCTACGGTGAGGCGCTTCTCATTGAGGCCCTCAAGGCCGATTCCGGCGAGATCGAGACCGTCGCGCACCTGCGCGGCGCCAAGGCGTTCCTGCCCGGCGTCGAGTTCATTCTGGACATTGGCGGACAGGACATGAAGTGCCTGCGCGTCAAGGACGGCGTCATCGAGCACATCATGCTCAACGAGGCTTGCTCGTCGGGCTGCGGCAGCTTTATCGAGAGCTTCGCCGTGTCTATGAACATGGACGTGCGCGCGTTCGCCGATGCTGCCATCCATGCTAAGGCCCCCGTCGACCTGGGCAGCCGCTGCACGGTCTTTATGAACTCGCGCGTCAAGCAGGCGCAAAAGGAAGGCGCCACGGTGGGCGACATCGCGGCCGGCCTGTCCTATTCCGTCATCAAGAACGCTCTGTTCAAGGTCATTAAGCTGCGCGATCCCAAGGAGATCGGCAGCCAGGTAATCGTTCAGGGCGGCACCTTTATGTCCGATGCCACGCTGCGTGCGTTTGAGCAGCTCACTGGCGTTCACGCCGTGCGTCCCGACATCGCCGGCTGCATGGGCGCCTATGGTGCGGCCCTGCTCGCCCGCGATCGCGCCGGCGCCGACGGCACTTCGACCATCCTTTCGGCCGAGGACATCGCGCACCTCACCGTGACGCAAAAACACGTCCGCTGCGGCCGTTGCTCCAACAACTGCCAGCTTACCGTCAACGACTTTGGCGGCGGCAGGCGCTTCATTACCGGTAACCGCTGCGAGAAGGGCGCCGGCCACAAAAAGCAGAAGACCGAGGCCCCCAACCTCTTCAAAAAGAAAAACGAGCTGCTGTTTAACCGCGAGGTGCTGAGTCCCGACGAGGCCCCGCGCGGCACCGTCGGCATCCCGCGCGCACTCAACATGTACGAGAACTACCCCTTCTGGCACGCGTTCTTTACACGCCTGGGCTTTAGCGTGCAGCTGTCCGACCAGTCGAGCAAGAAGACCTACCAGGCGGGCATCGAGTCCATGCCGTCCGAGAGCGTGTGCTACCCGGCAAAGATGAGCCACGGCCATGTGATGAACCTTATTGACCGTGACGTCGACTTCATTTGGATGCCGTGCGTGCGCTGGGAGCGCAAGGAGGACCCGACCGCCGGTAACTGCTACAACTGCCCCATCGTCATGAGTTACCCCACGGCGCTGGCGCTCAACATCGATGAGATCCGCGAGCAGAACATCGAGTTCCTGTACCCGTTTGTGCCCTATCACGACAAGACCGAGCTCAAGCGCCGCCTGTACCAGGTGCTCGCCGTCGACCGCGTGGCCGATGCGCAAGCCGGTCGCGGTCGCGTGCGCGGTCCAAAGATCACACGCTCCGAGGTCGATGCCGCCGTCAACGCTGCTTTTGAGGCCGATGCGCGCTTCCACGAGGATATCCAGACCATGGGCGAGGAGGCCCTTAAGTGGGTCGAGGACCACGGCGGCCATGGCATCGTACTCGCCGGCCGTCCTTACCATAACGACCCCGAGATCAACCACGCCCTGCCTGAGCTTATCTCGAGCTTTGGCTTTGCGGTCTTTACCGAGGATTCGCTCGCGCACCTGGTGAAGCCCGAGCGTCCGATTCGCGTCGTCGACCAGTGGATGTACCACAGCCGCCTGTACGCCGTCGCCCGTTTTGTGACGATGCGCAACGACCTGGACCTGATTCAGCTCAACTCTTTCGGCTGCGGCCTGGACGCTCTGACCACCGACCAGGTGCAGGAGATTCTGGAGGCCAGCGGCAAGATCTACACCGTGCTCAAGATCGACGAGGTGTCCAACCTGGGTGCCGCGCGCATCCGCATCCGCTCGCTCATGGCAGCGCTCAAGGACCAGGAGGCCGAGCGCTTGGCCGAGGCCACGGCCGCGGGCGAGGCCTACGAGCAGGGCGATGCCGCGCCGGTGGCGCCCTCTACGGATGCCCCCGCGTTCGCGAGCCGCAAGTACACGTTTGAGGCTCAGCGCGAGAGCGCTTCGACCGCGTGGCCCAAGGTGCCCTTTACCGAGCAGATGCGCGAGGAGGGCTACACCATCCTGTGCCCGCAGATGGCGCCGATCCACTTTGACCTGGTCAAAGAGGTGTTCCGTGGTGCTGGCTACAACTTGGAGCTGCTGCCCTCGACCGATCACGACGCTGTCGAGGCTGGCCTGCGCTATGTGAACAATGACATTTGCTACCCGTCGATTCTGGTAACGGGCCAGATTATGGAGGCCATCGAGAGCGGCCGGTACGACCTGTCCAAGACGGCCGTGGTTATCAGCCAGACCGGCGGCGGCTGCCGTGCCACCAACTACATCGCACTCATCCGCAAGGCCCTGCGCGAGAGCGGCCACCCCGAGATCCCGGTGATCTCGCTTTCGGCCGTGGCGCTCGGCGAGGATAACCCCGGCTTTAAGATTACGCCGGCGCTGCTTAAGCAGGCAGTCTACGCGGTGCTCTTTGGCGACGTGATGATGCAGATGCTCTATCGTTGCCGCCCGTACGAGGCCACGCCCGGCGCCGCCAACGCGCTCTACGAGGAGTACATGGCGCGCGCCCGCAAGCTGGCGCCCAAGTTCAACAGGCACAACTACACCAAGCTTGCGCGTGAGGCCATCCGCGCGTTCGACACCATGCCGCTCGTGGGCGAGGGCACCAAGCCGCGCGTGGGCGTGGTCGGTGAGATCTTGGTCAAGTTCCACCCCACAGCTAACAACCACGTGGTCGATGTGATCGAGCGCGAGGGCTGCGAGGCCGTGGTGCCGGGCCTGCTCGACTTCTTCCTGTACTCCATGAGCAACGCCGAGCTGCAGAAGGACGAGTTGGGAAGCTCCGCTACCACGCGCGCTGGTATGCAGGCGCTCATCAAGCTCGTGGACTGGATGCGCACGCCGGTGGAGGAGATGCTCGAGAAGTCCCGCCGCTTCGAGGCGCCCGAGCGCATCGGCACCATGGCCGACAAGGCCCGCACGGTGCTTTCGGTGTGCAACAACATGGGCGAGGGCTGGCTGCTCACGGCCGAGATGCTCGACCTGATCGATCATGGCGCACCCAATATCATCTGCACGCAGCCCTTCGCGTGCCTGCCCAATCACGTGGTGGGCAAGGCCGTGATTAAGGAGCTGCGCCGCCAGCATCCCGAGAGCAACATCGTTGCGGTGGACTATGATCCTGGTGCGTCCGAGGTCAACCAGCTCAACCGTATTAAGCTCATGATCAGCGTGGCCAAGGAAAACATGCGCGCCGGCAAGGGCTTTAAGCTTGAGAAGGTGGCGCCGCTCGCGATGGACGAGGTCACCGGCCAGATGCGTGCCCACGACGGCTGCGTGAGCTGCGGTTCGGTCGATGAGAGCGCCGTGGCGTCGGTCGCTGAGCGCCTGGGACGCGGCATTAAGAAGTAGCTGGCCTGCTATGGGCTGGATATGAGACAAACGGGTGGTGGCCGTACCGGCTACCACCCGTTTTTGCTGGACATATGTTGCGCAAATGATCTCGCTGCAGCCTTCCGTGGGCTCGTATTTCAGAAGTGCGGTGAAAAGCGCGAACCTCCCGAGCACACCGCCTTTTTAGACTCCCGCGACCTGCGGTTTTGTTGTCAAAAAAGCCGATCTGGTCGGCGAAACCCGATTTTTCCCCGCACTTCCGAAAACAGCGGTTCAGCAGCGCCAAAAAATGGCCTCAAAATCGAGAGTTAATGAACAAATGTAGCCGTTCGCCGCGAAATACCGTCCGTTTATAGAACCCGCCCCCGGCTCGCGGCCTCCTTACGGTTGAATAAATACACATCTATGGAATTACGTAAGAGAGGACCGTCCCATGAGCTACAAGACCGTTTGCGTCGCCGGCGGCGGCGTGCTGGGAAGCCAGATTGCCTTTCAGGCTGCCTACTGCGGCTTTGATGTAACGATTTGGCTGCGCAGCGAGGGCAGCATCGGCCGCACCCAGCCCAAGATCGATCATGTGCGCGAGGAGTACATCGCGGCAATCGAGGGTATGGCGGACGGCACGGGCGAGTGGTGCTCCGGTATCGCCGATAGCGGCAAGCCCTTCGACAAAGAGGTGGCACTCGCCGCCGTTGAGCGCGCCTACTCCACACTCAAGCTGGAGCTCGATCTTGCAAAGGCAGTGGCCGACGCCGATTTGGTCATCGAGTCTATGGCTGAGGACACCCAGGCAAAGATTGACTTCTACAAGAAGCTCGCCCCGGTTCTCCCGCAAAAGACCGTCGTCGTGACCAATTCCTCCACGCTGCTGCCGAGTACCTTTGCCAAGTACACCGGCCGCCCCGAGAAGTACCTGTCGCTGCACTTTGCCAACTCTATCTGGAAGAACAACATGACCGAGGTCATGGCACAGGACCAGACCGACAAGCGCTACTTCGATGAACTCGTCGACTTTGCCAACGACATCCGTATGCTGGCGTTGCCCGTCAACAAGGAAAAGAACGGCTATCTGCTCAACTCCATGTTGGTACCGTGGCTGCTTTCGGGCCTTGATCTGTACGTCTCGGGCGTGAGCGATCCCAAGAGCATCGACCTCGCGTGGACGCGTGGCACCGGCGCTCCCAAGGGCCCGTTCCGCGTATTCGACACGGTGGGTATCCAGACGGCCTACAACATCGTCATGCAGTATCAGAAGGTGCCGGGCCTGGTGAGCCCACTGCTCAAAAAGATGATGATGCCCTACAACTTTAAGGCCATGGCGTCCGTCCTCAAGAAAATGCTCGACGAAGGCAAGCTGGGCGAAAGCTCGGGCGAGGGCTTCTTCAAGTACTAAAAATGATCCCTCGGGGTCGGAGGAAAACGGATCATTTCCGGCCGCCAACAGTGAGAAGATGGACCCAGAAATAGAAAGGAGTGGCAATGGGCCGGCTCGGGCTTTGAGGACAAGCTGCTGCAGGCCCAGGGCGATTTCTCGCTCAATGCAGGCCAGCACAGCGTGACGTATCTGCCGAGTTCTGACACGGCAGTGACTGGTCGCTACCAGGTGCTGCTATACGACAACAACTTTGGTGCGACCGAGCGCTATCCCAAGTTCGACTGGGGCCAGCTGGGCGCCGCGGTGGTGACCGACTACAGTAAGGGGACGCATTCGTTTGGGCGCATCTTTACGGTGGACGAGACCGCGCGCACCTACGAGCTTGTGGACCAGATCGCAGTGCCGTTCTCAGGTTACGTAAGTAGCGTGCAGCGCGTCGGCGATTCGAATAGCATGCTCGTGGCATCGGGCATGGCCAAGACCTTTGCCGAGTACGATCGCTATGGACTGCCCATCACCACCTACGAGATGGAAGCCGAAAAGTATATCTACCGCGTGCACAAGTACGAGCTGTAGGGCCGCGCTTAGGTTTGACCAATGGAGTATGAAAACACGCCGTTCGCCGATGCCCCCTCCGCGAGTGGCAGCCATATGGTTTGATGTCAGAAACATATAGTTGTCGCCAGCCTGCTGGCGACGTTCCCCCTGATATCGGAGGTTCCAGGTATGTTTCACGCTCCGTTAAGCAACTATCGGCTGGGCTAACATGGGTCGCCGTACTATTTCGATAGCCCTTGCAGTGGTCTGCCTGGCTGTGCTCCTGGGCGCTACAGGGCTGTTTGCTATAAGCCGAGAAACGTCCTATATGCAGGAATGCGCTTCCGAAGGGTTTGCCATTGACGGTTACTATCGGGACGACAAGACGAGTCTGGAAACCCTGGCCTTTCTTGAAGAGGATAACCATCGGTGGCAACTGGTCGACAAAGACGGCAGCTGCGTAGACGGGCAGTTTAAGCGTACGGATGACCCCAACATCCTGATATTAAAGAAGGAAAACGGCGAAGAATTCGGTACGGTTCACGTGGCGTATACGTCACGCCGACGCGAGCAGGGCCAGCTCTATCTATTTAGAGATAGCAAAGTGACCCGATTTTATCTTGTGAGCACCGATCCGGCGTTTACGGTGGAGTCTGGCGATGTCGATGCGGACGTCTGATTCACGGCAATAAAACAGCGAGCGGGGCGCGGACGTGAACTACGTCCCGCTTTTTGCATGTGCCTGCGTCGCGTCTGAGCCTCGCCGCGACTTGCGCCTGTGCGCGGGAGCCATCCCATGCTCCGCATTACTTTACGTCAAACTCCACACGATCGAGTTCGGGCACATTGAGGTTGATGAGCTTGCGGGCGACGTGGCGGTTGTGCGCCCCGAGCGCCTCGCTTGTCGTCACGTGGGCGACAACCTCGCGCTCGACAAGGCCCTCCTTGTCGCCCTCGGTGGCCGAGGTCTCGACGGCGACGGTGTAATCCTTAAAGCCCGGCAGCACCGCGGCAAGCTCGCGCGTGGTTTCGGTGACGCCGTAGCCGTCCTGCACGCCGGCCTGCGCCGAGCCAATGGAGCCCGCCGTCATGACGATGCAGGGGATGGCAAAGATCACCGTGCCCACGATGATGCGGCGGCGCACCTTGCGTGACAGCTCGTCGACCTCGGCGTCTTCCTCAGCGGTCACAATACCGTCGCCGTTCAGGTCGCGCTTGAGCGGCACGCGCAAAAGAAGCAGCACGGCTTCGGCTGCCAGCGCGATAAAGACCACGTTGATGCCAAACTCGTAGAGTGCCGAGAGAAACAGCGACCCGCTTGCGATGGCGATGCCGTAGCCCGCTGCACACAGGGGCGGCATGAGCGCGGTCGCCACGGCCACGCCGGCGATGAGCGTGGCGGGTTCCTGGTCGCGCGAGTTGCCCAGGCCACCCGCAAAGCCGCCAGCGAGCGCGACGGTAAGGTCCCAGACGGTGGGTGTCGAGTTGTCGATGATGGCAGCTGTGGTGGTGCCAAGGGGTGAGAGCTTAAAGTACAACGTGGACGTGACCAGGCAAAAGGCCATCTGTAGCGCAAGGCTGGCGATGGCTTCGACGGCAATCTCGCGGTCGAGCGTGGCAATGCCGTATGCCATGGCAAGAACCGAGCCCATGAGCGGGCAGATGAGCATGGCACCTACGATGGCGATGTCCGAGTCGATATCGAGACCGATGCTCGCGATGAGCATGGCGATGATGAGGATACACAGGTGAGAGCCAGTCAGACGCGCCCCGTTTACAAAACGCTTGCGGATCACGTGATAGGGCGCGCGTCCCTCGCGAATGTTGAACGCGCGCTTTAAAAAAGCGACCAGCCTGCTCGGCAGCCTCACTATGGGCAGGGCGGATGCCATGGCGCCGATGATGGCGCTCGCGCAGTCGCTTGATCTGTTGTTTATCGAGCTCCATGTCCACCTCGTTCCAGCGCGGTCCGCGCAACGCGCCCGTTGTCCTTACTCTACACCGTGGCGGGCGGGGTGTCTGTTGCATGCGGAATCCGATAGGGCGGATGACGCGGGAGCAAATGCAAATCACAGACTCAATTCCATCCCGCAAGAATATGATGCACCAGCTCCTACATATGTGACGAAATTGTGAAGCACGAGAGTGCGAATTTCAAAAAATCCGCTGGTGACCAATGTTGCGCAACAGAATTCAAAAATCAGCTCCTACATTTTGAAGCGTATGGATACATCCGTGTCAAAGGGAGAAAGCCATGGCAAACTACAGCCCACAGCACTTTGAGCCTCGGGCCAAGGCCGTCAACGTCAAGGGCGTTGCCAACCGCGCCGTCGCAACCGTTTTGACGGCGGGCCTCATCGCTCAGCCGCTCATGTCGCCGCTGGCGGCAATCGCCGCACCGTCAACCGGTAACGGCGATTCTGTTCAGGGGGGGGTAGTTCTGTAGAGAATACCGTTACCGCCGGTAACCAAGCGGTCGTAAAGACGGCTGCCCAGCTGGCCGAGGAGTCGGCAAAGCAGCTCAAGGACGCTCAGGCCGCCTACGATGCCGCCCAGAAGAAGGCCGACGCGGCGGGCCAGTCTCAAAAGCAGGCGCAGCAGCAAAAGAATCAGGCCTCGCAGGCCGTGACCGATAACGCCGCCGAGCAGAACGAGGCCGAGGTAGCCGCGCTTCAGGAGAAGATTGACGAGCTTAAAGCGGCCGTCGAAAAGACCGAGCAGCAGCAGAAGAAGCTGGGCGACCTGAACGATCAGCTCGAACAGGCCAACAAGAGTGTCGAGGATAAGACCCAGGCGCTCAAGGACGCCAAGGCAAAGCAGGATGAGGCCAAGAAGGCCCTCGATGATGCCCAGGCCAAGCTCGAGGCCATGGGTATGGACGAGTACGAGGCCGCCAAGAAGGCCGTCGAGGACGCGCAGGCAAAGCTCGATGACGCCAATAAGGCCGTTACTACTGCACAGGACAATCTGGACCAGGCCAAGGCTGCCGAGGCCAGCGCCCAGCAGGAAAAGCAGAATACCGAGGCAGCTTTGACGACTGCCCAGGCCAAGAAGCAGGAGACTGCCGCTGCTCTCGCAGTCGCAACCACCGCGCGCGATAACGCCCAGCAGAAGTTCAACCAGGCGCAGGCCGCGCTCGATGCTGCCGTCTCGGGTACGGGTGTTGACCTGAGCGCGCTTGAGGCCGCCAAGATCGCTGCTGCCGGTGAGCTCAAGACCGCGCAGGACGCGCTCGAAGCCGCGACGACTGCAGACGCCACCGCACAGGCGAACCTGCAGGCTGCGCAGACTACCGTCACCGCCGCGCAGGAGAAGGCCAACGCCGCCAACGCTGCTGTAGCATCTGCCCAGTCTGCATACGATGCGGCAAACAAGGAGTACAAGGACGCGGCCAGTAAGCGTGACGCCGCGAAGACGGCATACGAGCAGGCTCAGCAGACCGAGGCCGACAAGAAGACCGCGTACGATAAGCTTGTCGAAGTTCGCAAGCAGAAGCGCAGTGAGTGGGAGGCAGCCTGCGCTGCTTCGAACGCCGCGGAAAAGGCTTATGACGCTGCTAATGTCCAGGTTGAGGCTCTTGAGCAGCAGATTGCTGACCTCAAGTCCAACATGACCGTTGACCAGGAAGTCATCAATAAGGGCATGCTCGGCTTTATGGCCTACATCAGCAACAGCAGCGATTTCACGGCTATGCAGAAATCGAACGCCAAGGACGCAATGGCTACACTCACCGGCGCTGACGACAAAGCCGAGTGGTATGACGATTACGTCGATCAGGACATGTCTCGCGACACCAATCCGCTTTCCTTGGAACAGCTGCGCAACGCCCTGACATATCTCGACACCCAGAACAACCTCCGCAAGGCGAACGGTCAGTCGGCGCTCAGCGTCAGCCTCCGCATGACCGCAGCAGCTGCACTCAACGCCTCATATTTATCGAATATTTGGGATCACTCGAACTGTTACTTCGATAATGCTGAGAATCTCGCAGGTGGTGGCGGTGCATATACCGGTGGTGAGACCGAGGATACCCTGGGCTGGCCCTACACCGGTCTCTACACTCAGGAGAAGGTTAATTACGAGAATTGGATTAAAAAGTACGGTGTGGATAGCGAGGCCGGCAAAGATCTCATGGCTCATCGCTATGATTCGTACTATATCTACCAAAACTATTACGATGTGTACCACGGTACAAAAGATAAGAATGGCAATCAAAGAGGAGACGCCTGCGGGCACTATCTCAACATTATCGATTCCGCTACGGTGGCTATCGGCATCGCGACCGGTAGCGGTAAGAACACCGATTCCGAGGTAACCATATTCGATTACAGCGCTGATGACACTCAGGCTGATTTCACTGTTTCCGAGTTCAAGAAGCTCGTCAACGACTACATCGATTCTGCCTATAACGCTGGCGGCACGCAGGCGCAGAAGGCGCAACTCAAGGAGCTCCAGAGCAAGCTCGCCGAGGCGCAGAAGACGCTGGGCACGGCCGATACGGCATATCTCGCTGCTCTCAATAATCAGAAAGGCGCACAAGACGCCTATACCGCAGCCGACACGAACGTGAACACCGCCAAGGGCGAGTACGAGAAGGCTAAGTCCGGCACCGCCGCCGCGAAGACGGCATACAACGCCGCGAAGGACGCGCTCGGCGGAATCGACATCGAGTCCCTCAAGCAGAACCTCGATGCCGCCAAGTCCGAGGCCGCTACTGCCCAGGCAGCTCTCGATAAGGCAAACGCCACGCTTGCTGACAGCAAGACGAAGGCAGCCGAGGCCGCTGCTCACAAGGCGAAGGCTCGCAGCGCCCGCGATGCCGCCAAGGCAAAGTCCGAACAGGCCAATGAGGCGTATGACAACGCCACGGCTTCGGTCAAGGACCTTGCCGCCAAGCGCGATGCCGCCCAGGCGGACCTTGCGAATAAGCAGGGCTCGCTTGACGATGCCAAGAAGGCCGACGACACTGCCCAGGCTGGCGTTGACAAGGCTCAGGCCGCAGATACGCACGCCGCGACCGCTCTTTCGGACGCCAAGCAGGCAGTTGCCGCCAAGACGCAGGCCCTGTCCGACGCACAGGCGAAGGTCAAGGCTGCCGAGGGCGAGCTGGCCGGTGCAAACAAGGCCTTCGAGCGCTTCGCCGGCGCCCAGAAGGCGGTCGACGACGCCAAGGCCACCTATGACGCTACCGTCGCCGGTGTCGCCGATGCCCAGAAGCAGCTCGAGGCCGCCAACGGAGCCGTCGTCGATGCGACCTTCGAGATCGTCGAGGCCAAGGCCGAGCTTGCCAACGACGAGGCGCTCAAGGCCGATCTTGAGGCTGTCGACCACAAGGCATCCCTTGCCGCGGGCACGACGGGCAACGAGAAGCTGGTCAAGCTGAACGCTGCCTACGCTCGCTATAAGGCCGCCGTCGATGCCGCCGCTGGCCTCAAGGCTGCTCTGAGCGATGCCGATGCCAAGCTGTCCGATGCCAACGACGCCTATGCCGCCGCGCTTGCCGAGCTCGGAGATGCCAAGGATGCCCTGGCTGCCGCTCAGGCCGAGTACGACAAGTACCATCCCAAGGCTGAGCCGCAGGCCAAGCCTCAGGTTGCGCAGGCTGCTGCAAAGGCCCCCGTTGCCAAGAAACAGGCTGCGCCTGCCGCACTCGCCCAGACTGGCGACAATTCCGCGCTTGCGGGCGAGGTGTTCGTCATCGGCGGTGTGACGCTCGTGGCAGCGGGCGTGACGCTGGGCGATCGTCGTCGCAAGCAGATGTAGCGTTTCGAGCGTAGATTCTGCAACGAACTTCGGTTCATAGCAGGAACGCTTCGATAGCTTAACCGATAAGGCCGGCGCGCTGTTAAACGCAGCGCGCCGGCCTTTCTTTGTTTCGATATCAAAAAGCCCGGTCAGCAGCCGCAGAAGCTACCGACCGGGCAAGCCGTAGGCAATATGGTTGCTGTCGAGCAGCTGCTCGACTTAGCCCAGCAGGCTTAAGCCCACGGAGACAAACGCCAGGATAACGCCGACGATGGACTCGCCGCCGAGCAGGCCGCTGGCGACAACCAGGCCCTGTTCCTGGAAGGCGGCGTCCTTGGCAGCCCTCTCCTCGTCAGAAAGACCAGCGGTGGCGTCGCGGTGGGCGGACCACTTGTCGTAGGCGAGCTTGACGCAGGAGCCCAGGAATGCCGTGAGTGACATGTAGAACGGCAGGTACACGCCCAGGCCGATCATCATGGCCGGAATGCCGAGCCAGTACATGACGATGCCGGCGATAAAGCCGCCAACGAACCACGGCACGCTCGGGATGCCCGAGACCATGGTGGCGACGACGCTTGCCTGCGCGGCGACAAAGCTCTTGTCGGGGCCAAAGGCGTCCGGGCCATAGGCGGTGACGAGCGCGACCATGACGGCTGCGGCGACCAAGGCACCCACGATGCCGCCGATGGCCTGGCCGATCCACTGCGCACGCGGGTTGGTGCCCAGCACGGCGCCGGCCTTAAAGTCATTCATGACGTCGCCCGCAAGGCCGCACGCCACGGCAACGATGCCGGCGATAAAGAACAGCTTGACCTGAGCGATCTGTGCAAAGGCAGCCACGATGAGCATAACGATGAGGCCAAAGATCTCCATGGGGTCGATGCCCGTCTGGCCGCAGCTCTGTGCGCTCATGATGGTGGTGACAAAGGTGAACAGCGTCACGATGACGGCCGGGACGGGACCAAGGTCAAGCACGATGGCGACGATCACGGCGATGGCGGCAGCGCCCAGGCCGATGATGCCGGCGTCGAGCTTAAGGGAGCCCGAGATGAGCGACTGCTCGTCGGTGTCGGTGGAGCTATCGGCGGCAAGACCGCGGACGATACCGGCGACCTGCGGCAGGATGTCCTTGAGGACGACGGCGACGCCAAAGCCCATCATGAGGCCCATGCCCAGGGACTTGACGATGCCCTGCGCAGTCACAATGTCGAACAGACCGGCAGCGGTGCCGCCCACGATGATGCCAAAGTTGCCAGCAGGCGCCGGCAAACCAGAAGGCGACCGGGGCGAAGCCCACAAGGAAGCCGACGGAGAGCAGCATGGGCGAGTTGTAGATGGCAAAGGTCACGCCGGGGATGTTGAGCGTGCACAGCATGCTGGACACCACGCCCAGGGCGTCGCGAAGCACGCTGTAGATGCCTGCGATGGCCATGGAGCCAAAGAGCTGCTTGCCGGTTTTGCCGCCGGCCTCGGTCGCGCGCAGGGTCTGAGCTGCGGCGTTGCCAGTGGGGAACTCAAGCGCGGCGTCCACGATAAAGTGACGGTGGATGAGTGCCGTGGCCAGCAGGCCCAGGATGGTGCCGGCGAGCGCCACGATAAACATGTCAAGCCAGCTGATCTGGTCGGCATAGCCCAGCATCCAGGCGCCCGGGATGGTAAACGCCAGGCCGCCGGCGACCATGGCGCCTGCGGACATGATGGTGTGGGTGACGTTGGCCTCGTTGAGACTGGCGTTGCCCATGAGCTTAAGGAAGAACAGCGAGATGACGGCAGCGAAGACAATCGGCCAGGGGAGTGCGCCCATCTTGAGGGCGGTGTAGGCCGAGCTTGCCGTGATGATCACGCAGCCAAGGACGCCGATGACGACGCCGCGCAGCGTGAGTTGCCCGCGCATCGAAGCGCGGTTCGAGGGATTGCTCATATAGAACTCCTTTGCGTATATCCGCTTCCCCCGGGAGCGCCGCTACGGATACGGCGCGGGAAGTCGGGTTACCAAGGGCCGCCGCGTGAGCTCGCGCACGACCGCGCACCAGTATAGCCGCAAGCTAGTCATTTTGGGATGACTGGTTTAGGTAGGCGATATACTGCTGGGCAGACGAAAGGAGCGCCGACGATGCTTAATGGGTGCGCATATATATTGACGGTCGACGTGGGCAACACGTTCATTCGCTTTGGCCTGTTTGCCGAGGATTCGGCCGCGGCGCAGGAATGCCCGCTTGCAACGTGCGAGATCACGACACCGTCGAGCATTACGGCCGACGAAGCGCGCATGAGGCTCGCGCAGGTCATGGGCGCACTGGCAGCCGATGCGGGTGTGCCCGGGGTGCTCGTACCCGCCGCGGCCGTGCTGAGCTGTGTGGTCCCGGCGCTCGAGCGCCCATGGAAGGCAGCACTTTCCCGTACCTGCACGGGGCGCGTGCTCACCGTGGGGCCGGGCCTCAAGACCGGCATGCCCGTGCACTACGATGACCCGGCCGAGATCGGTCCCGACCGCATCGCCGACGCCGTGGCTGCCCGCGCTGTCTACGGCTCGCCGTGCATTGTGATTGACCTGGGCACCACGACCAATATCGAGGTCATCGACGCGCACGGCACCTTTGTCGGCGGCGTTATCGCGCCGGGGCTGGCGCTCGGTGCCCGTTCGCTCTCTGCCGCTGCGGCGCGCCTGCCTCAGGTTGAGCCCTCGGCGCCGACGCATGTCATCGGCCGCAACACGCGCGAGGCCATGCGCTCGGGCGTGGTTTTGGGCGAGGTGGCCCGCATCGATGGCATGCTCGACATGGTGCTCGCCGAGATGCGCGCGACCAAGGCCGCGGGGGAGGGCAGCGTGCCCATCGTCATTACCGGCGACGATGCCGAGGCGCTTGCGGCCCTTGTCGGTCATAGCCTGACGGTCGACGACGCGCTGACGCTTCGCGGCTTGGCCGAGCTCTACCACATCAATCAAAAGCCCCGTCGCGCGTAGTGATGAGGCGGTGGGACAAAAACGCCTCCACCTTTCACCTGCTACAATGGGTCAAACTATTGCGATTACGGAGGTGTCTGCCATGTCGGACGATCTTCATCAAACTTCGTCAGGCAAGCGCCTGGACGTCATTAGCTGGGACGAGTTCTTTATGAGCGTGGCCATCGCCGCGCAGCGCCGCAGCAAGGACCCCAACACGCAGGTGGGTGCGTGCATCGCCAACACCAACCACCGCATCCTTTCGGTGGGCTACAACGGTACACCCTCGGCGCTCAACGACGACTTTTTCCCGTGGGGTACGAGCGACGACCCGCTGCAGGACAAGCACAACTACGTGGTCCATGCCGAGGCCAACGCCGTGCTCAATTACCGTGGCTCGCTCAAGGACCTCGAGGGTTCCACGGTCTACGTCACGCTGTTCCCGTGCCACGACTGCGCCAAGATTTTGGCTCAGGTGGGCGTGGGCGAGGTCGTCTACCTGGACAACAAGTACGCCGACACCGATGACGGCCGTATCAGCCGCCGCATTCTCGACTCCTGTGGCATCAGCTACCGCCAGGTCATCGTCGATGTTCACATCGGCACCGAGGGACAGGCTCAGCAGTAGCGCGTGGCAACGCCAGTTGGCAACAAAAAGCAGCTAAAAGAGCCCCATTACAGTTTGAGTCGTCCGAAAGGGCGGCTCTTTTCCGTTGCATGGCTATACGATTGAGCCGCACCGGTGGTCGCTGGCCGACCGCCCCGGACGGCCGTCAGCCCCCTGCCCCGTAGAGGGC
>ENA-OPYU01000021-OPYU01000021.1-human-gut-metagenome-genome-assembly--contig:-NODE-21-length-48718-cov-6.698010_pt1 | contig 48718 bp, 46 predicted proteins | sample MGYA00242637_ERZ504482 | MGnify/ENA primary metagenome ERZ504482 (study PRJEB26092, sample SAMD00036237) | human gut metagenome | host: Homo sapiens | study: EMG produced TPA metagenomics assembly of... | reverse complement strand
GTCCCGGGCCCTCTACGGGGCAGGGGCTGACGGCCGTCCGGGGCGGTCGGCCAGCGACCACCGGTGCGGCTCAATCGTATAGCCATGCAACGGAAAAGAGCCGCCCTTTCGGACGACTCAAACTGTAATGGGGCTTTTTTGACTGGTATGATTGGTGCGACCATTCGAACCAGCTAAAAGAGCCCGTCCCAATTTGACTATCGAGAGGATCTGCCATGGAGCGCATCGCGAGCTTTTCTGTTGACCATCTGCTGCTTGAGCCCGGCGTGTATGTGAGCCGCATCGACCGCGATCCGGCGACCGGCGCCGCCGTCACCACGTTTGACCTGCGCCTGACCACGCCCAACAAGGAGCCGGTCATGAACACGGCCGAGTGCCACACCATCGAGCACCTGGGCGCGACGTTCCTTCGCAACCATGCCGAGTGGTCGAGCCGCATTGTCTACTTTGGACCCATGGGCTGCCGCACGGGCTTTTACCTCGTCGTGTTTGGTGAGGTGACGAGCGAGGAGATTCTGTCGCTCGTGCGTGAGCTGTTCGAGTTTGTCGCCGGCTTTGAGGGCGATGTCCCCGGTGCCGCTCCCGAGGAGTGCGGTAACTATCTGGACCAGAACCTCCCCATGGCAAACTGGCTCGCACGCCGCTACCTCGACCGCGACCTGGCCGATATCGACGAGAAGCACCTGCATTATCAGCAGGCGTAAGGGCTTTATCGCCTAAAACGCACGGATTGGGCGCCTTCGCTTATGCGGGGGCGCCTTTTTGTTGAGTGGTCAGGACGAGCGTTCAAAATCGCTCATGTTTGTTCTAGAATGTTCGTATAGTCACATTTACGAACAGGAGTGAACATGCATATCTACTCTGTCTCTGATCCCGAGTTCAAGTCCTATGGCCGCGTGTGGGATGACGTTCCGTCCAGCCTGACCGCTCCACTCGTCGAGGCACTTGCGGCTACGCCCATCCCCGAGGGCAGCAAATACGTGGCCTCCGCGCCCGAGCTCGAGCAGGTTGAGGGCGCCGACACGCTCGGCCTGCTCATGTACGGCGGCCGCCCCTTCCAGCTCGGCTGGTGCAACGGCCACAACACACGACTCAACTGTCTGGAGTATCACCGCGCGAGTGAGTTTAACCTGGGCGCCCGCGACTTTATCCTGCTCGTGGCGCATCGCTGGGAGATCGAGGACGGAAAGCTCGATACCGCGTTCGTCAAGGCGTTCCGCGTGCCGGCGGGCAAGGTTGTCGAGGTCTTCAACACCACGCTCCACTACACGCCGTGCATGGTCGATGAAAGCGGCTTCCAGGTGATGGTGGCGCTGCCCGCCGGTACCAACGGTCCGCGCCCCGAGGCCGCAACCGACATGCCTGCCGCCGGTGACAGCTACTGCTACTGGAAGGCCGACAAGTGGGTCCTCTGCCACGCTGACAGCCCCAAGGCAGCCGAAGGCGGCTACGTGGGCCTCATCGGAAAGAACCTCGACATCACCGTGGACTAGAATCTTCTGTCTCAATCTGTAACACCTAGCGGGCTAGATCGTCTCTACCTGTTACAGATTTAGACAAACTGCAGGGGACAGGCCGAACAATCTCAATCTGTAACACCAGGCCCGGTTTTGGCGGCCTAACTGTTACAGATCGAGACAAACGGGCCCCAGCCATCACAAAGGTGACTGTCCCCTTTGCGGTGGCTGCCTAGAGTTGGCTGCGCAGATAGTCAGCCATATATGGAACGGCGAAACGCACGTAACCGCGGCGCGCCTGTTCGATTACGCCGGCGTCGATGAGGCGCCGGCGATACTTTTGCGCATAGTCGGGTGTGACTGACATACGTTTCGCTACATCGGAAATGCGCGAAACGGCGTCTTCGTCATCAGTCATTGCGTCGAGAAACGCGACGTCTTGGTCCGATAGCGCGGCGAGCGTCGTTTCACAAACATCGTTTTCGAAATCGGCTTTTGACGCTTCGATAGCTCCGTCGACTTGCTCTGGCGTTACGTGTTCTCCTGTCTTGCAGCGATTGCCGATGTTATAGCCGATGAGCTGCAGCATATAGGGCGAGCCTTGGGTTGCGCGAGCGGCACGGAGGCGAAGATCGCCTGGAATATCAAGGTCGAGCTCTTCGAAAGCCCGCTGATAATAGGCATCGACATCTCCGACTGAAAGCGGTTCGAGCGTGACCTTGCGAGCGCGGTTGAGAAATGTCAGCACGCGGTCATTGAGCGTTGCACAGACGGCTCCCGGGAGACCTGCCATAACAAGCGCGACGTTGAGTCCCTCACCGACCAGCTCTTGATAGGCGGTGACGAGCTGTCTAATCTCAGGTGAATTAGCTTGGAGCTCATCGATAAGGATGAGGATGCCGTGCCCCTGCTCGGTCAGCTTGCGCGCCAGCTGCGTGAGTTTGAACTGGAAACTCTTGGTCTCCTGCACATCGCGTGTGAACTCGAGACCGGCTGAGAAGCCGAAGACGCTCAAGCTACCGCCAGAAAGTTTGGGGAGATGACGCTTGCTGACATAAGGCTCGCCTGCTTCTTGGATTTTTTCAACAATGCGCTCAAGCATATCTTCGGAGGCTACGGTGGGTGTGGCGACAACAAAACCGAGCTTGCGTGCGCGGTCGGCAAGTTCCCACAGAAGAACCGTCTTGCCGCTGCCTCGCTGGCCGAGCATGAGCATGGCTCGGTCTCGATTGCCCGGCTCCTGCTCAAGACCGGAGATGAATGTCGAAATCACGTTCTCGCGACCCACCAGATAGGACGGGCGATTTCCAAATGAGGGGGAGAAGATGGTTTCAGTCATAAGTCTCCTTTCCTTTTTTTCCTATTTTTTCCTTTCTTTCCTATTCAGTCAAATGAATTGCTGAGCGAAGGCGGTTACGTAGGCCTCGTCGACAAAACCTCGGCATCACCTGCGACTAGAATCTTCTGTCTCGATCTGTAACATCTAGCGGGCTAAATCGTCTCTACCTGTTACAGATTTAGACAAACTGCAGAAGCTGACCGAACAATCTCGATCTGTAACATCAGGCCCGGTTTTGGCTGCCTACCTGTTACAGATCGAGACAAACCGCCCCCAACCGCCACAAAGGTGCCTGTCCCCTTTGTGGTGATTGGCAGGCGGGTATCAAAAAGTGTCAGACGGGGCGGCTGTCGAGCACCTGCGTGCGAAAAGAAGTATCGGCCTACGTCGTTGCCGTTGAGCGACGCGTTGTTTGTAGGGATACTGAAACCACGACAAACAGCGTGCGAAAGGATTGATGCATGGCTTTCCGTAATGACTTCCTGTGGGGCGGCGCAACGGCTGCCAACCAGTGCGAGGGCGCCTACGACGTGGACGGCCGCGGCCTGGCCAACGTGGACGTGGCTCCGCACGGCCCCGAGCGCTATGCGGTGGTCTCCGGCCAGCGCAAGATGCTCGACTTCGAGGACGGCTATTACTATCCCGCGCAGACCGGCATCGATTTCTACCACCACTACAAGGAGGACATCGCTCTCTTTGCCGAGATGGGCTTTAAGACCTTCCGTATGAGCCTGGCGTGGACCCGCATCTTCCCCAACGGCGACGAGACCGAGCCCAACGAGGCTGGCCTGGCCTTCTACGAGGACGTATTCCGCGAGTGTCAGGCGCACGGCATCGAGCCGCTCGTGACCATCACGCACTTCGACTGCCCGATTCACCTCATCAAGGAGTACGGCGGCTGGCGCAACCGCAAGCTCATCGACTTCTACAAGAACCTCGCGACCACGATCTTCACCCGCTACAAGGGCCTGGTGAAGTACTGGCTCACCTTCAACGAGATCAATATGATTCTGCACCTGCCGTTTATGGGTGCCGGCCTGGTCTTTGAGGAGGGCGAGGACAAGGAGGCCGTCGAGTACCTGGCCGCCCACAACGAGCTCGTTGCCAGCGCTTGGGCAACCAAAATCGTTCACGAGATCGACCCTGAGGTCAAGATCGGCTGCATGCTCGCCGCAGGTAGCTACTACCCCTACAGCTGCCGTCCGGGCGATGTGCGCCAGGCGCAACTCGACAATCAGGACAATTACTTCTTCGTCGACGTTCAGAGCCGTGGCTACTACCCGGCCTATGCCGTCAAGAAGCTCCAGCGTCTGGGCATCGATGTGGGCATGACCGACGAGGACCGCGAGATCCTGGCCGCCAACACCGTCGACTTCATCAGCTTTAGCTACTACAGCACCCGCTGCTCCGCCGGTGCCGATAACCCCGATGTCGAGCGCACCCAGGGCAACGCCTTCGCCGGCGCCAAGAACCCCTACCTGCAGGAGAGCCAGTGGGGCTGGGCCATCGATCCACTGGGCTTCCGCATCACCCTCAACGACCTGTACGACCGTTATCAGAAGCCGCTGTTTGTGGTTGAGAACGGTCTGGGCGCCAAGGATGTTGTCGAGGAGGATGGCTCCATCAACGATGACTACCGTATCGACTACCTGCGTCAGCATATCGCCGCGATGCGCGATGCGGTGACCGAGGACGGCGTTGACCTGCTGGGCTACACCACCTGGGGTCCGATCGATCTGGTCTCGGCTGGCACGGGCGAGATGTCCAAGCGCTACGGCTTTATCTATGTGGATCGCGACGACGCCGGCAACGGTACCCTCAAGCGCTCCAAGAAGAAGAGCTTCGACTGGTACAAGAAGGTTATCGCTTCTAATGGTGAGGACCTGTCCTAAGGAAGCTGAGACACTTAACTTCAGAGTCTCCTAACCAAGGCGCCCGGCGAGTGGTTAATGCTCGCCGGGCGCCTTGCCGTCTGCGGATTTTGGGACATGTGGCCCGCTTTTTGAGCCTGCCTGTCGGTACACTAAAAGCACTATGGGCACCCGCGAGCGACATATCGGCCACGCGGCCGCCCGATCCGCACCCGTGGCGGATCCCAGGGGCGGCAGGCTCTTCGCCATGCCGCGATTCCTTGTTGGCATAACACATCAGGCGTACCGTCACCGCGTCTTCGCTATCGCCGGCGCCATCACCGCACTGTTCCTCATGCTTTTGGCAGTCTTGCCGGCGCTGTTCGCCTTCGATCCCAAACTTTCTAACGTCGTGCCCGCCTATAGCGAGGTGTCCGAAGAGGTCGTGGATGCGCTCGTCCACTCGAGCTCTCTCCCGCTGCTTGTCGCCGCAATTGTATTTTCGATCTGGGGCGTATCGGTCTATCTGCGCTGTTTGGACTATGTGTTGCGCCGCCGCCTTGTTGCCATCGCCACCATCTGCGCCCTGTGGATGATCGAAGTCATTCTCAAGTACAAGTCGTTCACGCCGTTCTATGCCACCGTGCTGTGGTACCTGTACTACGTGCCCATGACGCTCATTCCGCTGCTCTACCAGTTGTGTGGTCTGCGCCTTGCGGGCCTGGAGCAACACCGTCTGGGTCGCCGCTACTGCGCTGCGCTGTGGATTGTGGCCATCCTGCTTATCGGATTTGTGCTCACCAACGATTTTCACCAGCAGGTCTTCCACTTTGACCGTACAAGCGACACCTGGAGCAACGATTACACGTACGGCTGGGGTTATTTCGTCGTCCTCGTGTGGACGGCCTTTGACTTCGTGGCCTTTTTTATCCTGGTTGGTCGGTCCTCGTCCTTTCGCATCCAGCGTTTCTCGGGCACGGCGGCGCTCGTACTGCTGGGTGGCGCATTCTTTGCCGTCTCGTATGCGTTGCGCGTGCCCTGGGCATGGAGGCTCAACTTTTCGCTCGTCTATTGCGTCCTGTGCGTGGTGGCGATGGAAATCTGTCTCGATTGCGGTGTCATTCCGTCGTATCACGACATCGCCGGCATCTTCGACACCTTGCCGCTCGACCTCAAAGTCCTAACGCGCGACCTGCAGGAGGTCTATGCCACGCCAGTGTCAAAGCCAATGCCGGTAGGCGTGCGCGAGGAGTTGCGGACCCAGGAGCACGGCCGCGCCCATGCCTTTGCCGTGGCGTCCGATCCCAATGTGATGTACCGTGCCTTTCCGCTGCTGGGTGGATCGGCGCTGCTTGCCCAAGACGTGTCGGAGCTCAACGAGCTTAACCGTGAACTGGCGCATCGTCGCATGGAGCTGCAACGCCAAAATGAGCTGCTTGCCGCCGACTACGACCTTAAGACACATTTGGCAGACCAAGAGGCCGAGACCTTACTGGTCCAAGACGTGGACCAAGCGCTTGCCCGTGCGCTCGAAGAGATGTACGACCTGTTGAGCTCGCTGCCGCCGTTGACCGATGAGGCATCTTCGCACGAGCGTTACCGCATGCTGCAGCGTGCCAAGATGCTCGTCGCCTATTGCAAACGCAAGGGGTCGCTCACGTTGGCACAGCACGGGGAGAGCGGTTTTGACCGCGACCGCATTCAGCTCATCGCCAACGAGCTTGCAAGTGACCTGCGCACCATCGATGTCGATTGCGCCTCGATTATCGCCATACGGCGCCCGATGCACGCCAGTACGGTAAGCGCCCTGTACGACTGCGTGTATGACTTTGCGTTTTTTGCCTACACCACCGACCATCCGGCGCTTATGTATCACTTGGGCGACCATGACCGGTGCAGTGTCGAGCTGCGCGCCACGCCTTTTTTCCAACGATGATGAAGATCTTTCGCAGACGCCCGCTGCGCAAGAGCTCGAAAGCGCTCTGCAAGGGCGCAACGTGGCATACCGCCTTGAGGGCGAGCCCGGCCAGCTGCGCATGATCGTCTTGATGCCGAGGGCGGGTGAGTGACGATGCAGATTTCGTTCATCCTTCCCCAAATCGTTGCGCTCGATGTTGTCTTTGCCCTGGCTGCGTGTCTGCAGATGATCCACGTCCCGCTCATCGCATCGCGCCGCTCGTCCTATAACCGTAAGGTGATTTGCGCCTATGAGACGAGCCTCGTGCTTCACCTGATGATTTCGGCGCTCATCTTATTCGCGTCGTCTGGCTCGTATCTGGTGGCGCCGCTTGACGTTTGCGCCAGGGCAATGGGCGGAGTGCTGTGGCTCAATGCCGCGATCTTTGCCTATGGCGTGGTCCTCATGGTGCACTATCGTCGCCCTGTCATGCTGGCCGAGCTGCTGCTTGTTGGCGCCGTGACACCGCCGGTGGTTTTTGCCATGGGCTCGGTGTGGGCCGTTGTCCTTATCGCAGAGGGAGCGTTCTTCCTGTTCCGTTCCGTCGCGGCGCTCTTGATGGACGTCCGTAACCGCCAGGAGGATATCACCGCGTTCTCGACGATCGAAACCATCAACGTGATTCCCGTGGGCATCCTGTATCTGGACTCGAGGGGCCGTCCACTGCTTATGAACCGCTGCATGCGCAAAAACCTGGTGGAGCTTCATATGCCCACCGACCTAGGCGATATGAGCGGTACATGGAACGACCTGCGCAAGCTCAGCATGCAAATGCCCGAAGGCGGTAAGAACCGCGTGCGGATCAACCTGGACCGCTTTGGTGAGGCGCGTGCGGTGGTCGAGGTTTCTCCCGCCGAGATTCGCCTGTTTGTGTGCGATGACGTTATGGTCTCGGGCCGTTCGTTCGAGCGCATAATCGGTCTGGACGTGACAGAGTATGCGCATGCGCATGACCGTCTGGCGCAGGCCAACCACCTGCTTGAGCTTGCGGGCCAAGAGCTCCAGGCCCAGATCGAAGAAGTCCAAAAAAGTTGCCGACAATGCGGCCTATCTGCGCATGCGCGCCCGCGTTCACGATGTGATCGGCCAGCGCCTATCAATCCTTCATCGCTATTTGGAGGAGGGGCGCTTGGACGACGAGTCGCTCGAGCAGATCGACCCGCTGCTGCGCTCAATCGCTGCCGATCTGCGCAGCGGGGGCGACACCGAACCGGCAGAGCAACTGGGCGATATCGTCCATGCTTTTGGCCTGGTGAGCGTGCAGATCGATGTTGAGGGTGCGCTGCCTGAGGACGCGCGTGTCGCCGCCGCCTTTTTGCAGATTATCCGCGAGGCCTCGACCAACGCCACCAAGCATGCGCAGGCGCATCGGGTCCATGTGCGCTTGTGGCAGGAGAGGACGGATGCTGACGCCGTCGCGCACATGACGATTTCTAACGACGGGTCCCCGGCCCCCGTATCGTATCGCGAGGGAACGGGAATCCCAGGTATGAGGCATGTCGCGCAAGATCTGGGTGGCAGCCTAGAGGTCCACGCCACCCCGCCCTTTACGCTTACGGTATCCATTCCGCTTAACGCCAACGACACGTCCCAAAGGAGAAGCTCATGATCCGCGTGTTAATTGTCGAAGATCAGGCCATCCTGCGCGAGAGCCTGGCGCGCTCCGTTGGCGACCAGCCCGATATGACCGTCGTTGCCGCGATCGCCGATGCCTCCGAGGCCTTGGGTGTCGCGCTCAAGGAGCGCCCGGACATGATACTGATGGACGTGTGCACCGAACACGATTCAAACGGCATCGTGGCGGCGGCACGCATCAAGGAGCAGCTGCCCGAGTGTCGCATCATTATCATGACAGGCATGCCCGAGATCACCTTTGTCGATCAGGCCCGCGAGGCGGGCGTCGATAGCTTTGTGTACAAGAACGTCGGTATCGACGAGCTGTTCGCCGTGATGCGCTCCACGCTGGCGGGTTACTGCACGTTTCCCAAGCCGCCCGAGAGTATCTTCTCGGGCACGGCGGCCCTCGACGATGTCGAGCTGTCGATCTTGCGCCTTGCCTGCGAGGGTAAAAGCCGCCGCGAGATTGCGGCCGAGCTGTTTATGAGCGAGGGCACCATCAAGCGCCGCATCTCGGAGATCCTGAGCAAGACCGGCTACGACAACATCATGCGCCTGGCCGTGCATGCGGTGACCGAGGGCAGCATCGTTCCCAACATGGAGCGCCCGTAATCGACGCGCTCACCCGTGTTCCGGCGCCGCAAAGACAGGCCGCCCACCGTTTCGCATCTAAAAACGGCGGGCGGCCTGCTTGTATGGGCAGTGCTGTCGGCATAAAGCGGCGGGGCCGCAGGATCATCTCCTGCGGCCCCGTCTGGTGTGCGCGGATGTGTCCGCCAATCCGCGGCTGATGTTACGTGCCGTTACGCGATGGTTGCGCTGTAGGAGGCAACGTCCTCGTAGGAATCGGTCAGGTAGGCGTCGATGCCGATGGTCGTATTGACCAGGTCGTCAAGGCTATCGAGCGTGCCGTTCGAGAACGTGAATTCCTCAGTGGCGTTGGTGCCGGGCATCAGGTGAGCCGAGAACCAGGGTTCCTTCATGGTGCCGTTGACGTTGGTCTTGCCGCTGGGGGCGTAGAAGGTCAGGTCCTTGTCGCTCTTGTTGGTGATGTTGACGACAAAACCGATGTCGCCCCACTCGTCCTTGAACTTCTCGGTGATGGTAATGGTGCACAGGTCGTCATCGGCAACGGTGAGCGGCGGGGGCAGATTTCAGTCTTCTGGACGTCGTCGTCTTCGACGGCCTCGTCGATCTCTTCTTCCTTCTCGGCCGCCTCGCGATCCTTCTTCACCGTGCCGGACAGGTCCTTGTCGGACTTGGTAAAGACAAGATTGCCGTCATCCTCTTCGAGGATGAGCTTGCCGTCCTTGAGCTTCATGTCATGCGACTCGTCTTCGGCGGTGATGGTTACGGTGGTGGCGTCCTTTGCCTCCCATTTAAGGTCGACGACTTCAAGGAACAGGTCGAGGGCACCTGTACCGTCCTCATCGAGAATCAGGACGCAGTGCACACCCCAATCCTCGAACATATCCATATACTCATCGGTCAGCTCTTCGCCCTCCGTGGTTCCACCCGAGAGCTTCCAGCTGCCGACAAAGTTGGCCTTGGGGTCTTTGCCGCCGCTGCAGCCCGTGAGGGCAAAGGCGAGCGCCAAGACGCATGTCAGAAATGCGAGTGCGGACTTTTTGAACGTTGTCTTCATGGTGTCCTCCTTCTTGTGCGAAAACCCATAGAAGCAAATGCGGGGGTGGCGGATCCCCCGCCAATTACCAGATAAAGGGGTTAGGGCCTAGGCGTTCCGCAGTTGCTGCAGAACTTGCCGCCGTTTTCGCTGCCGCAGTTGGGGCAGAACCACTTGGCCGGCGCCGGGGCGGGTGCGGGACTGCCGCACTCGGAGCAGAACTTGCCGGTGTTGGTGGCGTCGCAGCTGCAGGTCCACGTGCCGGCCGCAGGTGCGGCGGGAGCCGGTGCGGGAGCGGGTGCCGGAGCCGGCTGCGGGGCGGCCTGCTGCTGTGCCTGGCCGGCGGCGAACAGCTGGCTGGCGTTCATGCCGCCCATGCCACCTGCCATGCCCATGCCCATAAAGCCTGCCATCGCGCCGTTGGGATTGGCGGCTGCCGCGCGCATTGCGTCGCTCTGGGCGCTGGCAATGTTGGCTGCCGCCATGGTGGGATCGCGCATGACTGCGGCCTTCTGCAGGTCCTTGATCATCTGCTCGTCTTCTTGCGAGGCTGCGATGGAGTTGACGCCAAAGCTCACGATCTCGACACCACGCAGGTCGCGCCAGTCGGCAGAGAGGACCTCGTTGAGTGCACGAGCGAGCTCGGTGGTGTGGCCGGGGATGGCGCTGTAGCGGATGCCCATCTCCGAGATCTTGGCAAAGGCGGGCTGCAGGGCGGTGAGCAGCTCGGACTTAAGCTGGCTGTCGATCTTATCGCGCGTGTAGCTATCGGTCACGTTGCCGCATACGTTGGTGTAGAACAGCAGCGGGTTGGTGATGCGGTACGAATACTCGCCGTTGCAGCGCACGGAGATGTCGACGTCCAGACCAATGTTGTTATCGACCACGCGGAAGGGCACAGGCGAGGCGGTGCCGTACTTGTTGCCGATGATCTCCTTGGTGTTGATGAAGTAGACGCGCTGGTCCTTGCCCGCGTCGCCGCCAAAGGTAAAGCGGCTGCCGATATTGGCGAAGGTCTCCTTGATGGAATCGCCCAGGTTGCCGCTAAAGACACTCGGCTCGCTGCCGGTATCGAAGACGAACTCACCGGGCTCCAGCGCGACTTCGATGATCTTGCCGTTTTGCACCACGAGCATGCCCTGGCCGTCGTTGACGGCTATGACCGAGCCGTTGGAGATGACGTTGTCCTCGCCGCGCGTGTTGGAGCTGCGGCCACCGGTACGTTTGCTGCCCTTGCAGGCCAAGACGTCAGCAGGCATCGATTCGCAATAGATAAATTCCTTCCACTGGTCGGCCATGACGCCGCCGGCAGCACCCAATCCAGCTTTCAAGAGTCCCATGGTGATCTTCCTTTCTCGTCAAAGGCCGGGTGGTATTGGTCAGAATGGCTAATCGTCCTTGTTGTCCTTCATGACGACCGAGGTCTCGGTGTGGCTGAAGGTGTCGTGCTTCTCGGTCAGGTCGAGCTCGCCGCAGTACTCGTCGGCGTGGGTGGCCTCGTTGGCCGTCTTGAGCTGGCCTACCAGTAGCACGTCTCCGATAATCACGATGATCAGCGGCGCGATGATGTTGATGAGGATGCCCTCGATATCAAAGGCGAGGTAATCCGGATCGAAGGCGTTCTCGCCCATAAAGAGAATCTGGGAGAGGACAAATCCGATCACAAAGAACAGCACCGAGGCAATAGCGAGCTTGGGCTTGGAGCAGGGGAGCTCGCCGACCAAGCGGCCGGTCTGGCCGTTCATGGCAAACAGGTAGCTCTTGCCGTTCCACGAGGTGGAGAGCATCCAGACGGGGAACAGGGCGTAGTCGCTGTCTTCCCAGGTGTAGTCGAGCTGCTTGCTTTCGACCGTGGCATCGTCATATTCGTCGACGACGGTTTCGCGCAGGGCCGAGATCGTGCTTTCCTCCATGCGGCGTTCGGCGCGCGCCTTGCAGGTTTCGCAGTCCTCGTCGTAGCGGTTGGCGATGTAGCCGGGCATATACGCGACCGAAAACGGGCGCAGGGCATCGTAGTCAAACGGCTCGATGGCGTCCATGTGGCCGTCGGGCATCTTGGACGATCCGTCGACGGGCACGCGCTTAAACGAGATGTTTCCCTTGCGGTAGGCGTCGTAGTGGTCGGTGGTCGTGACGGTGCGGTCGGATTCCTCGGTCACGGTCTCGTTGGTCGCATCGAAGTACACTTCGCCGTCAACGCGGGCGCCGTAGAGCCAAAACGGCACGTAGACACCTTGGACCTCGTCGATGTGGTTGCCGGTGACAAAGCTCTTGGGCAGCAAGATCTTGCCCTTGTAGTGTTCCTTGAGTGCGGCTGTGACGTCGTCGCGCCCGAGCTTAAACGGAATTACCAGGTCGGGCGAGAAGTCGCCAGAGAGCTGGCCGGGCGCCACGGCGGAGTTGCCGCAGTACGGGCAGGTGGTGACGGCGACGGTGCCGTCGGACACGAGCTCGGCGCCGCACGACGAGCAGATGTAGCCAGCGTTTTGGGCGAGCTCCTGCACCGCGTCGTCGGCGACGGGCTTGGGCGTTGCGGCTGCTGCATCGGCTTTGGCATCTGCCTTGTCCTGGCGCTCGCGATAGAGGGCCTCGACTTCTTCGACTTCAAAACGAGAATCGCAGTAGTCGCAGACGAGCTTTTGCTCGGCACTGGCAAAGTGAAGGGGGCCGCCACACGCGGGGCATTGATAGTTGATGCTCTCAAAGGCCATGATCGGTCCTTTCGCTGCCGGAGGCTATGCGCCGATGGCGCCGCCGCAGTATTCGCAGCGCCCGCTGGCATCGGGAATGGTGGTGGCTCCGCAGAAGGGGCAGGTCACCGCGGTCTTGGGGGCTTTGGCGGCCACGACGCTGTCGCGCGTCTCCTGGCGCAGCTGCACCAGCGCATCGCGGACTTCGGTTGCCTGGCGCTTGGCCTCGCGATATTCGATGGAGCCGCGCTGATCGATGGTGGAGTCGTTCACGCGCAGGTTGATCTCGGTAAAGTACGGCGTGTTGACGTGGATGGTCAGATTAAAGTCGTAATCCAGGTCGTAGCGCGGCGGGTTGTAGCTCTCGCGCTCGCCGTCCTTGGTCTCGCGATAGATCTCGGTGCGTTGCTCGTCGATATCCATATCGCAGCCGAGTACCTGCGAGAACTCGATGATGTCGGGATTGGCGTCGCGCCAGCGGCTCTGCGAAGTGATGATCAGCAGGCCCGCGTCCTCATCGAGCATAATATTGGTGCGCCCGGCAGAAAGCGTGCGCGTGGGGTTGAACGAAGACAGGCGTTCGGCGTTGGCCTCGCGGTAGGCGAGTTGCTCACGGATATCGTCCGCGGTGCTGGAGCGATAGCCGTGAAAGTAGGGGGAGAGCTTGCCGGCGCACTCTTTGCACAGGTAGCCTTCATTGATTTTTGTCTTACCTAGAAGTCCCAGCTCGGTACCGCAAATCGCGCACTCTTTCTTCTCGAACATCTTGTCAAAGAAGCCCATGGCTGCCTCCCATCAACAGGTAGCGTGTGTCACTTTTGATGATGGGGGAGTGTGCGATTCTTCGCGATACCCAGACGGCTCAAGGAGTCTCCACAACTGGGACACATGGCCCACTTTTTGACTAGTCGTTGGGGACGTTCTCAAACGACTAGTCGCGGGGGACACTCTTCGGCCACTCATTGGGGACGTACTTAAATGAGTGGTAGTTGGAGACACTCCTGGCCGAGTTAGAGGTCGCGCGTGTCCCTTCTGGTCCATGCGGCTCAAAATCGCGGCGTGATGTGGACGGCTGGGGTCGAATTGGCAGCATTTCGAGCTTGGCTTCGATATTGAGACTGGTTCTTTATTAAAATAGATTTCCAGACAATTGAGCGGCCGGGGGTTAACCATGAGGGGCATGGGAGACACAACCACTTATCTGCGTCGGGGCATTCGGGAGATTATATGCCTGGCGCTGTTCTTCTTCACGTTTTTGGCGTGCGAGTATCTCTTTGATGTGCGCATAGCCGAGTTCGTGCCATCGAGTGAGGTCGTCATCTACGAGAGCATCGTTGTCGGCGCGAGCGTGATTGGCTTTTTCGTACGCCCATTTCTGTACTATCGCCTTCCCCAGACGATCGATGCGACGAGCGATATTACAGGCGTGCTGTTGGTATCGGCGTTGCTGCTGATGATTACGGCAGTGCGGTTTGAGGTAGTAATTGCCGGCGGCCTGGTGGCGTGCTGCGCCCTGGGCTATTGCGGATCGACCGCCCATGCCAATCTTGCGCGGCGTTTTGCGCAGACGCCCTGCCTGGCGCGCGCCGCCGCACTTTCCTATGCCATGGGCGTTCTGGTACAGGTGATCAACCACATGGTGATGCCTGTCGGTATTCCTTAGCAGGCTGTTCTGGTCGTCTGTGCGATCGCGCAGGTGGCGTTGCTCCACGGTGCCCGACGCGCCAAGCTGCGCGACGAGTCCGACCCCAACTTTGAACCCAGTGCTGCCGGGCTTTCGGTAGATGCTCTGGAATATGGCGCCAAGTGGCATGACGATCCCGAGGCAAAGGCGGCATTCCGTCGCGCCGTAGTTCGCCTGACCGTGGCGACGGCGTATCTTTCCAGCGTATTCGCCGCTCTCAACGCGGGCTTCACGACCTTGCATGCTGTCGGAGCCGTCGATTTGGGCGATTGGTCGCGCCTGCTGCTTGTCGTGAGCTCGTTGGTCGCTGGCGCACTATTTGACCTGCACGGCCGCTCGTATATGAATATCGGCATGACATGTGCCGCCATACTGTCCACGCTTTCGTTCTTTGTGCTCATCGTCGACGGCAATGGCGGCAACGAGCTCGCTGCCACGATCATCTTTTATCTGGGCTCGGGTTTTTTCGTGGTGTTCTTTACCACAAAATATGCCGCCGTCTCGCTCTATGCGCGCTGGTCATATTTTTGGCCGTGCATGGGTCGCGTCGTCAACAACGTGTGCTCGATGCTCGTGACGGCGCCGGCGGTGGCGATCATCTCGAGTCAAAACGTGCTGGCTGCGGTCGGTGCGGCGCTCGTGATGTTTGTGGGCATTGCGATTACGCTGCTGGGGCAGTTGGGGCAACGAGCCGATGATGCCGTGATGCAGGATGGCCTGCCGCTTGCCACCGACGATCTTGGTGGGGATCTTGCGCCCACATGCTCCGACCCCGAGCCCGTGGAGGCAGCGGAGCTCACGTCCGATGAACGCCTCGATTCCTTCGTCGCCACCTTTGGGCTTACAGAGCGCGAGCGCGATATTCTTGAGGCCTTGGTCGTTTCGGACCAGAGCGTTCAGGACATCGCCACAACGCTCTTCCTTTCGCGCTCCACGCTCTACCGCCACATTTCCTCGATCAACAAAAAGGCCGGTACCGCCTCGCGTGTGGCCCTTATCAACTTCTTCTGGTCCTGGACACCCAAGGACTAGCGTATGAGCCGCCGCCCAGCCCCTTACTCTAACGGGGGATGTGGCCTCAAAGCACGCCCACATCGACGCCTCGCCTGCGCTAAACTGAAGAGCACGTACGCGATTACGAGAGGAGCCCGCATGGAGGCTTACAAGCAAGAGTTCATCAAGTTTATGGTTGAGTCCGACGTTCTTAAGTTCGGCAGCTTTACGCTCAAGAGCGGCCGTCAGTCCCCGTTCTTTATGAACGCCGGCGCTTACGTGACGGGCTATCAGCTCAAGAAGCTGGGCGAGTATTACGCCCAGGCCATCCACGATAACTTTGGCGACGACTTTGATGTGCTGTTTGGACCGGCCTACAAGGGTATTCCGCTGGCCGTCGTGACCGCAATTGCCTACCACGAGCTGTACGGCAAGGAGGTCAAGTACTGCTGCGACCGCAAGGAGGCCAAGGACCACGGTGCCGATAAGGGCAACCTGCTGGGTTATGAGCCCAAGGACGGCGACCGTGTGGTCATGGTCGAGGACGTCACCACCAGCGGCAAGTCCATCGACGAGACCTATCCCAAGGTTAAGGCTGCTGCCGATGTCGAGATTAAGGGCCTGATCGTGTCCCTCAACCGCATGGAGGTCGGCAAGGGTGGCGTGACCACCGCGCAGAAGGAGATCGAGGCCAAGTACGGTTTCCCCGTCGCGAGCATCGTCTCCATGGCCGAGGTCGTCGAGACCCTCTACAACCACGAGATCGACGGCAAGGTTGTCATCGATGACGAGCTCAAGACCGCCATCGACGCCTACTACGAGCAGTACGGAGCACGGGAGTAGTAGTTACGCGGGTTTACCAACCCGCGTAACGGCTCGACGCTGCGCGGGCCGCATTTGGACAATCTGACGTTCAACTTCAAGGGCGCGACCAGAAGGTCAGCGCCCTTTCGTTTCACGTCACCTTGTCACAAATGCGACCCGCTCGCTGGCGCTACCAAAACATCGGCGTTGCCGCGCTAGTCACCGGGGACGTTCTTGTTTGACTGGTCGTTTAAGAGCGTCCCCAATGACTACTTAGGAATGAGCGTGGATAATCTCCCGTTTTTGGCCCCCGTGTGGGCTCAAAGTGGGAGATTATCCACGCTCGTTGGATAGGTGTCCGAAAATCAACGCTCATTCGGTTGGCGCAGGGGCAAGCTGTTTTCCGCTGTGGTGCCACATGTGAGTCTGGCCTCCTGTGCCAGATTCTAATAACGAGTTTACGGAGTAAATTGTTATTAGAGCTGAAATGGCCGACCTAATGACGAGAAGTCGTTATTAGGTCGGCCATTAGTCATTGGGGACGTTCTTAAATGACTACTTGAGCCCGGGCAGGCGGGTGTAGGGGAACGAGCGCTCCAGGAATTCGGCGCAGCGGGCGTAGTCTTTGGCGAAGTAGCTGCTGTAGAGCGAATCGAGCACGTATTGCACGGCGATGTGGCTTGCGAACTGCGTGATGCGGTGCGTCATGCTCTCGTGATCGCTCACCGTAAGGTAGGCGGCAAAGCCGGGGTGAATGCGCGCGCAGTAGGGCGTGCCGATGATGATGACCGGGACATGCCGGCTGCTGAGGATCGGCAAGATTTTCTTGAGGTTGGGCGCAAGGCCGCTGTAGGAGATAACGATCGCCGCGCGGTCTGAATCCGAGGTAAGCGCCGTGCGCACCTGTGCCTCGATGTTGCCGTAGCATGTGGCGCTCTTGCCGGCGGAGAGCAAGCGGTCGCGGAACATTCCCGCTGGATAGAGGTTGTGCGAGCCCGTGTAGATGTCGACCTGTCGGGCGTTCGCGATGAGCTTGGCGGCGTGGTCAAGCTGCGTGGGGTCTAGCAGCTCCTGCGTTTCGGCCAGCGTGGTCTGGTAGAGCCCCTCCATGCGCTCCATAACCTGTGCAGGCGTGGAAGTGGCATCGAAGGGAAAGTTGATATCCACGCCGCGCCGGTTTCCCGCCTCGGTTGCTAAGCGAATAAGCTCGACCTTGAGATCTTTGAAGCCCTCGAGGCCGAGCTTTTTGCAAAAACGGTGCACGCTCGCAACAGAAACGTTGGTGCGCGCGGCAAATTCCTTAATAGAAAGCCCGCGGATGTCCTCGCCGATGGCAAGGACCGCAATGCCGAGTTGTTGCTCGGTGGGGGTGAGGCCCTGCGCCTCGGTGATCTTGCGTTTGATATCCATGCGAACTCCCACACTCGCCAAATCTACCAAAAAGGGACGGGTTTATTTTGGCACGTTTCGGTCGGTATCAGGAAGTGCCAGGGACGGGGCGGCGGCAGGACTCGAGAGCGAAAAGAAGTATCGGGTTTGGTGCGCCCGCTTCTGCCCGTCCCGTGCGCAGACGATACTCGGCTTATCGACCCGCGATGCAAAGGAGATGCTCGTCCCACGAGCACTACCGGGAAGGGCTCGCGATTCGAGTCTCCACCTTAGCATTTGAACCATTTGGCACTATAATTACCGTAGGCATGCGCACAACGTTGCGCTTAATCAAGAGGAGAAAACGTATGGGTCTGTTTGACATGTTTAAGAAGAAGGCTGAGCCCGCGGCTGCCGCTGCTCCGGCCTCCATCTCTGCTTCTGCCGGCGCCGACGTGCTGTGCTCGCCCGTCAAGGGCAAGGTCATCAAGATGGCCGACGTGCCCGATCCCGTCTTTGGTGGCGAGGTTCTGGGCAAGGGCTGCGCCGTGTGGCCCGAGGACGATCTGGTCTACGCTCCCTGCGACGGCAAGGTGACCGTCACCATGGGTCACGCCGTGGGTCTGCAGTCCGATAGCGGCATCGAGGTTCTGGTGCACGTTGGCGTCGATACCGTCAACATGAACGGTGACGGCTTCGAGGGCTTCGTCAAGGCCGACGACGTCGTGAAGGCCGGCCAGCCCATCCTCAAGATCGACCGCGCCAAGATCGCCGCTGCCGGTTACAAGGACTGCGTCGTGGTGGCCGTGTCCAACACCGCCGAGTTTGCCGATGTCGAACTCGCCGTCGAGGTCGACTCCGCTGTCGCCGCCGGTGACGCCATCGTTAAGGTCGTCCGCAAGTAAACTGCGGCGTCCAAAGGATGTGCAAGGGTGGTCGGGTTTTCCGGCCACCTTTTTTATTGCACCGCGGGAAAGCGTTTTATTGCACGTTGGGCGGGCTTGCAAACCGTTCGGACGCTAAAACGAACCGACCGTGCCTTCGCGTTGCCGAGGGCGTTCATAAGTGGATAGTATGGGCTTACTTATTACAACGTGCGCCGCGTCTGGGAAGCGCAGTGCCGCTCATTGGGAGGAACAACATGAAAAAGAAGCTGCTGCTTGCGCCCCTCATGGCCGTCTTGGTTGCATGCGTGGTCGCGCTTTCCGGTTGCGGAGGCCCTTCGGTTGAGGAACTCATCACCGAGGATCTTACGACGCAGTTTGACGAGGTCAAGAACGGTGGCGACGACTTCCTCTCTGGTCTGGAGGAGGCTTCGGGCGACGAGTTCGAGCAGCTGGGTATCGATCCCAAGGAGTATGCCAAGACCTATCTTGAAGGCTTTGACTACAAGATCGGCGACGTGACGGTCGACGAGGACAAGGGTGTCGCGACCGCCGAGGTCTCTATCACCTGCAAGTCTATGAACAAGATCGTCGAGGACTTCTCCACCCAGTATCAGGAGAAGGTCGCTGCGCTTGACACGGTTCCTTCCGATGACGAGCTGTACAAGATGGCCGGTCAGGTTATGGTCGATGTGACCAAGACCACCGAGCCCAGGAAGACCACGGTTATCTTCAAGTACACCTGCAACGACGACGGCGAGTGGTCTGCCGACGACTCCGTCAACTCCGAGATGATGGATGCAATGCTGAACTAGGGGGTTACGCGGTTCTACGAACCGCGTAACCAGTTGACGCTGCGCGCCGCCCAGGACGACAATTTGTCATTCAAAAGGCGAGGCATGACCAGAAGGTCTATGCCTCGCCTTTTTCATGCCAACTTGTTCGTCCTGGACGTCGCTCGCTGTCCATCCTCTACCTGCGTCGTTGCCATGGTGCGGCACTTGTAGTCATTGGGGACGTTCTTAAATGACCAGGCGGCAGTTGGGGACATTCCTTGTGCTAGCGTTGCATCGAGTGCTTGGGAAACCGCGACCCGGTTTTTGGCCGAATAGTGGGTTGCATTTTCCGGATGGGGTGGGTTGCGGAAAGTGCGACCCGGAATATTGCTCTGAAACGGGATGCGGTTTCCTTGATGCGCCTCAAACGGAAAGCGCATCCCATTCCGGAGCTCCAAAACGGGATGCGCTTTCCGCGCGGAAGAATTGTCGCAGCTGCGTTAAGCAGTGTCGCTCGTTACTCGCCCAGCACCAGCGCCGCGAGCTCTGCCTGGGTGTCCACCACGTAGTCGGCGCCGGTGGCTTCCAGCTCTGCGCGGCCGCGGAAACCCCAGCTGACGCCCGCACTCTTAAGGCCGGCGTTGTGGCCGGTCAGGATATCGACATTGGAATCGCCTACGTAGAGCGTGGTCGCCGGGTCGGCGCCTAGCTCTTCCATCACATGCAGCGTGACGGGTGCTTCGGGCTTGGGCGGAAACGCATCGACACGGCCCTGCACCAGCGCAAAGCGCTCGGAACCAAAATACTTTTCGATAAGCGGAGCCGCCGAGACGTGGTCCTTGTTAGTGAGCACGGCAAGCTGAACGCCCGCGGCGCGCAAGTGGTCGAGCATCTCGATCGTGCCGGCATAGGGAGCGGTGTGGTCTTCCTTGTGCTCGCCGTAGTAAGCCCTAAACTCGGCAAGCGTCTGCTCAAACATGCGGCCGTCGCCTGCGTACTCGGCGGGCATAAAGCGCTCAACCAGCTTGAGCATGCCGTTTCCCACCTTGTAGCGGTACTCGTCAACGGCAAACGTGGGCCAGCCGTGCGCCTCGCAGGTATGGTTGCCGGCGGCCGCCAGGTCCTCGAGCGTGTTGAGAATGGTGCCGTCCAGGTCAAAGATCACATGGGAAAAAGCTGCTGCCATGGGTGCTCCTGCCGCTTGAGTTGTAAAACGCACCCCATGATACTGGGCATGCGTGCCGGGCATGTTTGGAATCTGAATATCTTTAATAGCCCTGAGCCTTTGTCGTTAGCAAATTCTCGGCAGCTGCTCTCCTACGAGCATGTCGAGGATGCGGGTCGAGCCCCAGCCGGTGCGCACGCGCACGGCGGGATGGGCGCCCTCGGCAAGTGGCAGCACGCGACCGATGATGGCGGCATTCTCGCCGTAGCGGGCGGCGCGCATGGCGCTCAGCGCGGCATCGGCTTGCTCGGCCGGCACGACGGCAACCATCTTGCCCTCGTTTGCCACCTGCAGCACATCGTAGCCGAGCATCTCGCAGGCTGCCTGCACGTCGGGACGCACGGGCACATCGTCCTCGTCGATCTCCATGGCAACGCCGCTGGCCTGCGCAAACTCGTTGAGCGTCGAGGCCAGGCCACCGCGCGTGGGGTCGCGGAAGCAGCGTGTGTCGGGTGCTGCGGCCAGAACGTCGGCAATCAGGTGGTTGAGCGGTGCGGCATCGCTTTCGATCGTGCTCGAAAACGCCAAGCCCTCGCGTTGGCTCATGATGGCGATGCCGTGGTCGCCCAGCGTACCCGATACCAGAATGACATCGCCGGGGCGGCAGTTGGCGCCGCTGAGCGCCACGCCCGTGGGAGCCTCGCCCACGCCGGCGGTATTGATGTAGACGCCGTCGGCCCCGCCGCGCTCGACCACCTTAGTGTCGCCCGTGATTATGGACACGCCCGCCTCGCGCGCCGTTTCGGCCATCGTCTGCACAATCTGGTGGAGCTTATCCATGGGATAGCCCTCTTCGAGGATAAAGCCGCACGACAGGTAGCGCACGTTGGCGCCCGAGGTCGCGACGTCGTTGACGGTTCCGCACACGGCGAGACGGCCGATGTTGCCACCGGGGAAGAACTGCGGTGTTACCACAAAGCTGTCGGTCGACATGGCGATTCGCCCGCTTGCGGGCAGCGCGGCGACACCGGCATCGTTGCCCGCAAGCAGCTCGGGTGACCCAAAGGCATCCAGAAAGACCTCATCGATAATGCGTTTCATCATCTGCCCGCCGGAGCCGTGGCCCAGCAGGACAGTGCTATCGGTGACGCTATGGGACATATCGAAAACTCCAATCGAGGGTGGAATCGGCAATAGCCGAGTGTGGCAGAATCGATGTTAAGTAAAAGTCAGCGAGCGCCATTCAGACGAAGTGAGTTGCCTTGAAAGAGGAGGCTGCTGGGCTTTTGCCCGCAGCCGACGATTGAAAGGCAACTCACTTCGTCTGAATGGCGCGCAGCGTCGACCGGCCCGCCGTTCGTTAGAACGGCGGAACCTAATAGCCGCGGTAGCGGTAGTACGCCGCGCAGCTGCCTTCGGAACTCACCATGCACGGGCCGACGGGGTGCTCGGGCGTGCAGGTGCGGCCAAAGAGCGGGCAGCTGCTCGGCGTAATGGCCCCGCGCAGCACGTCGCCGCAGCGGCACCCGCGCGGCTCGACCGTCGCCTCAACGGGCACGTCAAAGCGAGCGCGGGCATCAAAGCGCGAGAACTCGGGGCGGATGGAAAGGCCCGAGTTGGCAATCGGCCCCAGCCCGCGCCATGTGGTATCGCACGGCTCAAATACCTGCTCGACCAGCTGGCGCGCTACGGGGTTGCCGTCAGCGTTGACGCCACGGCGGTAGGCGTTGTCGATTGCGGGCTGCCCCTCAACAACCATCTGGACCAGCATGCAGATGCCCTGCAGAATATCGACCGGCTCAAATCCGGTGACCACACCCGGGGTCTCGAACTCATCGACCAAAAACCCAAAGGGTGCCAGGCCCGTGATGGTAGCGACGTGTCCCGGAAGGATAAAGCCGTCGATAGTGGTCTCGGGATCGTTGGCGATGGCGCGCAGCGCCGGCGGCGTGGTCTTGTGAGCACAGTAGACCGAGAAGTTCTGGAGCCCGCGCGCGTCGGACTCCAGGATAGCGGCGGCAATGGTGGGCGTTGTGGTCTCAAAGCCGACGCCCATAAAGATGACCGGGCGATCGGGGTTGTGTTCGGCGATATCGAGTGCATCGAGCGGGGAGTACACAATGCGAATATCGCGCCCCGCCGCCTTTTGCGCGGCGAGCGAGGTAGACGACCCGGGCACGCGCATCATGTCGCCAAAGGTGGTGATGATGGCGCCGTCCATCTTGGCGAGCGCGATTGCATGGTCGGTATCGCGGTTGGCGGTAACACAGACGGGGCAACCCGGACCGCTCAGCAGTTTGAGCCCGGCAGGCATAATGGAGCGAAAGCCATAGCGCCCGATGCTCACGGTATGCGTGCCGCAGACTTCCATAAGGTTGATGCTGCGGCTGCCGACAAGCTCATGAATACGATCGATGAGCTCGCGAGCCAGCCCGGGGTCGCGAAATGCCGAGAAGTCGATACCGGAGCGCGCCGGCTGTCCGGCCGCCACTAGTATGCCTCGGCCGGATTGCTGGCCAGTTGGTCTTCTTCGACCAGTTCGGTCATGGCATTAACGAGCTCGAGCGTTTCTTGCGCTTCCTGCTCGTCGACGATCTGAATGCCAAAGCCGGCGTGCACGAGAATATAGTCGCCTACCTGTGCCGTCGGCACGAGGCGCAGCGAAACGGGGCGCTCGATGCCCATCATGTCGACGGTCGCCTTAAGGTCGTCGTCGCGTTTGACCACTTTACCGGGAACGGCAAGGCACATAATGTTCCCCTTTTATACGTTTTGCGCTGGATAGGCGCCTAATTACCCATCAGTTGATGGTAGCGCTCGCGGGAGTCACGAGCAAACGCGTTACACCTGTGAGACGGCGGCGCGCAGGCTGGCAAAACAGCCTATCGCGATGCTGTCTGCGCGAGGCGAGCGCGAGCGATGGCGGCCTGACCGTAGGCGATGCAGCCGTCGTTGACGGGCACGGCGTGGGAGACCAAGACGGCAAGACTGGCGTCTTTGAGTTCGTGGGTAAGGAGCCGAAGCAAAAGTCGGTTCATGAACACGCCGCCCGAGAGCGCGACGGTGTCGAGGTCTTCACGGACGCAGATCTCGCTTGCGATGCGGGCCGACGCGCGTGCGATGGTGACATGGAAGTCGAGCGCGAGCTTGCCGGCGGGCACGCCGGTCCTGATTCCCTCCAAAAGCGCCTCAAAAAGCGGTCTGGAGTTCAGAACATGGAAGTCGTCCGGACGGGATGATTCGGTTACGGAAAAGCTGGCCATATTGCCGGTGGGGCAGGCACTTTCACTGCTGAACGCGCGCCAGGCGGCGGCTTCGAGTTCTATGGCAGGCTCGCCCTCGTAGGTTGCCTTGTCGCAGATGCCCAGAATTGCTGCCGCGGCATCAAAGAGACGCCCCATGCTGCTGGTGCGCGGGCTGTTGATGCCGTGCTCGATCATGGTGGCTGTCACGCAGCGTGTTTGCTCGTCGAGGGTGCCCAATAGCCCCGCGGCACCCGGATGCTCGAGCAGGCCGAGCTCGCTCAGCAGGGCAAAGGCATTGCGCCGGGCATCGCGCACGGATGCGGCACCGCCTGGCAGCGCCCAGGTGCGCAGGTGCGCGGCGCGTTCAAAATCGGCAAGGCCGGCGATAAGAAATTCACCGCCCCATATGGTGCCGTCGGTGCCGGCACCCGTACCATCGAAGGCAATACCGAGGACGCGTGCATCAGGCGCAAGCCGGCCAGCGACAATCGCCTCTGCCATTACGCTCGCGATGTGCGCATGATGATGCTGGATTTCGATAAGCGGCAGACTGTGCTCCCGTGCCCGCTCACGCGCCCACTGGCTCGATAGATAGTTGGGATGCATGTCGCATGCCAGGGCGGCAGGCGTCAGGTCAAAGAGGTTTTCTAGACGTGCGCGGGCGGCGCTCCAGGCATCGAAGGTCGCGCCGTTTTCGACATCGCCGATATGCTGCGACACAAAACAGGCTGTCTCGCCGTTCGCATCCTCGCGTGTGAATGCGATCGTTGCCTTTTGCTGTGGGCCGCAGGCGAGCACGCAGGGTGCAGTGCCGTCGAGCGCCGGCAGCGACAACGGCTGCGGCGCATATCCGCGTGCGCGACGCACAGGCATGACGGTGCCGTCGACCACACGCACCACGGAGTCGTCGTAGCGTGAGAGAATCGCACGGTCGTTGCCAAGTAGCGCGTCGGCGATGCCGGCGGCAACAAGATGCTCCCATGCAAGGGCATCGTCGGTCTCGATAGGTTCCTCGCTCAGGTTTCCGCTGGTCATGACCAGCGCGTGCATGCCATGCGACGCGGCAGCTGCAAGCAGCAGATGCTGAAGCGGTGTATAGGGGAGCATGACGCCAAGCTCGGGTAGATCGTGCGCGACGGATGGCGCGAGTGTAAGGCCGTCGGGGGAATCTCCTTCGCCAACAGCACGGCGGCGCAGCAGCACAATGGGGCGGATGCTACCGGCCAGCAAGCCGCGCTCGGCATCATCGACATGGCACAGGCGTTCAGTATCGGCAAGGCTGCGCACCATAACGGCAAGCGGCTTGTTGCTGCGGCGCTTGCGACGGCGCAGCTCGACCACCGCCTGCTCATTGGCGGCGTCACAGGCTAGATGGAATCCGCCCAGGCCCTTGATGGCGACGATACTGCCACAGGCCAGCAGCTCAACACAGCGGTCGATAATGGCGTCACTGGTCTCGCGCGTGGTGCCGACGGCCGGCGACGCGGCGTCTTCGCCCGCCTCGCGCCACGTAATATGCGGCCCGCAATCAAAGCAGGCATCGGGCTGCGCGTGAAAACGCCGGTCGAGTGGGTCGGCATACTCCGCGGCGCACTCGGGGCACATGGGAAAACAATTCATCGACGTGGCCGCTCGGTCATAAGGCAACGATCGGATGATGGTAAAGCGTGGGCCGCAGTTAGTGCAGTTGATAAAGGGGTAGTGATAGCGTCGGTCGGCGGGATCGAACAACTCGCGCAGGCAATCGTCACAGGTGGCGATATCGGGCGAGACGAGCGTCGTGTGCGCGGTCTGGTCCTGCGATGCTACGATGCGAAAACCCTCTTCATTGACGGCATCCCAACCGTTGACTGCCAGGTCCACAACCTCGACATACTCTACGCGGGCTGCCGCGGGCGCATGCTCAGAAAGCGCGGCAACAAAAGCATCGAGCGCATCGGCCAGAGCATGCGCCTCGATGTGCACGCCGTCGCCCGCATTGAGCACCCAGCCGCAAATGCCATGCGCCATGGCCTCGCGATACACAAACGGTCGCATGCCAACGCCCTGCACAATGCCCGTTACATGAATATGCACATGCCGCATGCGACACCCCTCATCAAAGCCGACCAAAAAGGGACAGGTTTATTTTGGTAGGTAAAACTTCTAAACCTGCCAAAACAAACCTGTCCCTTTTTGGCAGGTGCGCTGCGGGAAATCCCGCTATAGCCCCAGGCTTTGCCTGGTGGCGGCGCAGGTGAGCTCGCCGTGCTTAACGCCGCGCAGGCCCAGCAGTCGGTCGGCCAGTTCGTAAACGCGCTCGCCGCGACCCTTGAGCGCCAGAATCTCCAGGCAGTTGTGGTGGTCCAGATGCACGTGCATGGTCGAGACGATCTCGTCGGTGTAGTCGTGCTGCACCTCGTCCAGACGGCGCGTCAGATCGCCGGTATGGTGGTCATAGATCATGGTGAGCGAACCGATGACCTGCTCGTCGGGCGTGCGCATCTGTTCCTTGGCGATCGAGGCGCGAATCAGATCGCGTACGGCCTCGGATCGGTTAGCCACGTCACCACGGCGCGCGATCTGCTCGTCAAAGCGGCGCAGTAGGTCATCGGGCGCGGTGACCGAAAAACGGACCAGCTCGGAGCCGCCGCCGCAGCGGCAGCTCGTCTCATCGCCCGTGCCGTTATGGTGGTCGTGCCCGCAGCCGTGCGCGTGCTCGTGCTCGGCCACGTTACACCAGTTTCACAGAGCCGACGGAGTTGTGGTCGGCCTCGATGGCTTCCTCGTAGCCCTCGAGCGCGTCATGCGCCTCGTGCAGTGCGGCCATGGCAGCTTCGAGCTTGGCGCCAATGCGCTCCATATCAAAGTTCTCGGTCGCATGCAGCAGCTGATGGCTCCACTCGTGGGCGAGCTCGATGGTGTCGTCGACCTGCTTGACGCTCATGGCAAGCTGGCTCATGTTCATTCCGACGTCATGCATGGGGAGTCTCCTTTTGTACGGGGCGATATGGTGGTTCAGATTCTACTACGCCCGCCTTGGGCGCCGCCGCATAAGAAAACGGGCGCGAGTCCGTCTGACCCGCACCCGTTCACTGGGGGCTGTTTGTGTTTACCATACTATCCGTGGTCGCATGCCTTGCGTTTGGCACTCCGGTGAGCGGTGCGAAACCGCTCATGGACGGCGGGTAAGTAACAAGCGTATTACAGATGCTTCTCCAGCAGCGCCTGCAGCCTCGCCTTGGGCAGAGCGCCAACCGAGCGGTCAATCTCCTCGCCGTTCTTAAACACAATCAGCGTGGGGATGCTCATGACGCCATACTTCATGGCCAGGTCCTGGTTGTCGTCGACGTTGCATTTGGCAACGGCAAGCTTGCCCGCCAGCTCATCGGCAACCTCGTCAACGATGGGCGAGAGGGATCGACAGGGCCCGCACCACGGTGCCCAAAAATCGACCAGCACGGGCAGGCTGTCGTTAACGACGGAATTGAAGTTCTCGGGGGTAATCTGCTTAATGTCAGCCATGGTGACCTCCATAATGTGACGCGGCTTGGCCGCGTAAAACTCAGTACGACCGTGCTTATACCCAACCGCCCGCAAAGCAACCACTCGCAGGCGGCTCTTTTATATAATGGTGGGCACGCAAACGATTGGAGAGCGCATGTCCACGTCACAAAGCCAGAAAAAAGAAGCCATCGCCCAGGCGGCCGAGCAGGAGCTCACATCGCTTGCGGTCCGTGGCGTGCGTATCGCGGGCAACGCGTGCTCGCCGATCGTGCTGGTCAAAGGCGATTTGGACGAGGCCGAGCGTTCGGGTGGCGAGCTTGCCGCTGGCCCGGATGGCGCGGCGTTGCGCAAGGCGCTTGGGGCCATCGGCTACGCGCCCGAGGATTTTTTGCGTGCTGGCAAGCGTCGCCGGCGCAGGTGACGGAGCGGTCGCGGTGGGCGAGACGCTGCCGTGCGAGCTGTTCCGTGAGGCGCTTGAGGCTTTGGACCCCGAGGCGGTGCTACTGCTCGACAACAACGCGGCTGACGCCATGCGCGAGACCTACGCCGATATGCTCGTGGCGATCGATGACTTCGACACCGCCATGCTCAAGCCCGGCCTGGTCGCCCATGTGCAGGGGCGCCGCGTGCTGGCGCTCGACGGTTTTGAGGCGGCGCTCACCGACAAGGCCGCTAAGCAGCGCATGTGGGCCTACATCAAGCAGCTGACTCCGGCGGCCGCGCCGCTGTAGCGAGCCCGCGTCGACAAACGACCCCGAGCGGGCGAGCCGTACCCGCGGAACGCAAGTCCGTCGCGCCCGCGCCCTTACATCACGGCGCGCAGCTCAAACCGGTCGCCGTTAATGCGGAACTGGCAGTTGCCGTTCATGCGCTCGACGGCAAGCATAATGCTCTTGGTGCCAAAGCCGTGCCCAGTGTGCTGAGTCACGGGCATGCCGTCGACCATGTGCGGCGCACGGCCAAACGTGTTGGAAACCAGCAATAGAAGCTGACCGTCTTCGTAGCGAAGGTCCAGGTCGACAAACCGCTTGCCTTCGGGGGCGGCGCTCGCCGCGGCGATGGCATTGTCCAGGGCGTCCGATACCACACTGAACAGATCGACATCGCCCACGTGGACGGTTTCGGGCACGGCGGCGTGCAGGTCGGCGGTGATGCCGTGCGCGTTGATGTCCGCGGAAAGCGACGAGAGCGCAATGTTGACCGTTTCGTTGGCGCAGTAGCGGCGCACGGCGGTGCGGTCGTTGGTCTCGCAGAGCGCGTCGATGCGCTCGAGTGCCTCATCGGTGTGACCCTCTTCGATCAGGGCCGCTAGACCGCGCAGGTAGTGGCGCATGTCGTATCACATTGAGACCAAGTCAAGAAGAATCGCTTCGGTCGAATCGCGTCTTTTGGGTGAGTTCTCAACGTCCGCTGCCGCTGGTTTCCACCGTATGCCGAAAACACCCGGACGATGCCGTGCAGATCGCTTCGCTCTGCTATAGTCTCCCAAATTCACGTTTTCTATTGGGATGGTGGTTAATATGGGCGACATACTCGAATCGTTCCTGCGCGTGGCGATGGTGGTGTTCATCGTCGGTCCGCTCACTGCATGGGTCGCCCGTCGCGGCGCGCGTGAGCGCAGTGAGGCGACGGACAGCCTCGATCGCTTCACGGTGCGCATGCCCGCTGCCATCCGCACGATCATCGCCTGCTGCGCGGTCGCGTTCGAGCTGCTCATGTTGGGTGTTTACGTCTGGCAGGGCGTTTCGCTGGGCGAGTGGGGCCACGAGCTTGTGTGGTTCGGCCACGCCATGGCACTTGCGGGCATGGCCATCTGGGCCCTGCTGAGCATCCCGCGCATCGACGTGGACGGTGAACGAATTCTCTCGCGTAACGCCTTCGGCATCCGCAAGGAGACGACGTTCGGCAACATCACCCATGCAACGCTTCACACGCAGATGATGAGGATCGACCTGTTCGAGGGCGATCGAAAGTTCTGCTCGATAAGCCTCGAGGGGGTGTGCTCGCTCAACCTCCTCGCCCGTCTGGAGGAAGAGGGCATCGAAGTCTCGGACGCCGTCGACGGTCCCATGACCAAGGCGGGCCTGTGTTGGTCTGCCGTCAAGCCGTTGACGATTGTTTTCAACGGCATGGCGCTCGTCTTCTCGCTCGTGATCGCCTTCATGGCTGTTTTCACCGATGCCGGAGCCCGCTTGCTCTTGCTCGTTCCGTTCCTCTTCCTGTTCATAGGGGGACTCCTGCCCCTGCTTATGCTCAGCATGCCCGCCCGTGGTATCTACGAGATCGGCAGGCAGGAGCGCGAACTCGGCTTCTCCTTCGCCGAGGAGATGGCAAGTCGAGGTACCACGGGCACCTCGCTTGTCGACGATGATTGGTTCATCGAGATCAGCAATGCCCGCGTCGTGGCGTTCCGTCGCGATTACCTCAAGAAGGTCACGGCGCACGAGAACAGCGAGAGCGGCGACCGCTGCACGGTGACTACGAAGGGCGGTCGTAAAAAATCAAGGTGTATGCAGCGGGCAACACCCTCGAGGACCTGCGCTCGTGGTTCAAGCAGGGCGCCAAGGCCAGAAGCACGGTCGACCGTGCAGAGGACGCGCTCGAGACGACGTCTGATTGGGTTGTCTGACCTGTATCGTCTTTTCGGACACGCATGCTAGAGGCCCAATCCTTTAGAATGCATTCATCGACGACCGAGAGGACGGTATGCTATGTCCAACCCAGCCGCCAAGTACACCGACGAGTTCAGGCGCGAGACCGCCGACTACATCATCTCGACGGGCAGGCCGATAACGGAATGCTGCGCAGAACTGGGCCTGAATTCCAAGACCGTGAACAAGTGGGTGCAGAACCGCCGGCGCGAGCTTGCCGGCGGGCCCGACCCCAAGGCCGAGGACCGCGAGCTTCGCGAGGCGAAAAGGCGCATGCGCGAGCTCGAGATGGAGAACGCCTTCTTGAAAAAAAGCCGCGGCCTTCTTCGCCAAAAGCCAGGCGTAGCCGCATGCTACCGGATGATGTTGGCGGAGAAGGCCGAATTCCCGGTGAAAATGATGGCCCGCGTGATCGGCGTGAGCCGATCGGGCTTCTACTCGTGGCTCTCCAACGGCTGCCCGCGAGAAGACTGGTCGGCCGAGCGCGAGGCGGTCCGGCGCGTGTGGCTGGAGTCGGACCGCAGGTTCGGCTTCCGGTTCGTGAAATGCTTCCTGCCCGGCGAGTTCTCCGGATTGACCCTGTACAGGGTGCGCAAGCTGATGCGCGAGCTGGGAATACGCGGCTGCACGCCCAACGCCAGGAAGCGCACCACCATCCCCGACCCGAAGGCCAGGCCCCGGCCCGACCTGGTGCGCCGCGACTTCACCAGTCCCGTTCCAACCTGCAAGCTCGTGGGCGACATCACCTACCTGCGCACCGGCGAGGGATGGCTGTACCTGTCGACGGTCATCGACCTCAACACCCGCATGGTGGTGGGCTGGTCGCTCTCCGAGCGCATGACCGCCGACATCGTGGTTTCGGCGCTGGCGTCGGCCAAATCGCGCGGCTACGTGGCCGGCAACGCGATATTCCACGCCGACCGCGGCGCCCAGTACACCAGCAGGCTTCTGGCCGAATGGGCGCGCGACAACGACGTGCGGCTGTCCTGCAGCCGCGCCGGCAACTGCCACGACAACGCGGTGGCCGAGTCGTTCCTCGCCACGCTGAAGAACGAGATGTACTACAGGCGCAGCTTCCCGACCAGGGATTCCGCCAAGCACGCGGTGGTCGAGTTCATCGAGGCGTACTACAACCGCCGAAGGCCCCGCTCGACGATCGGCTACAAGGTGCCGGCCGAGGCCATGGCGGCCTTCTTCGAGAGAACCGAGCCCAAGCCCGAGGCCATGCCTATGGCCGCTTGATTCCTCGAGCTTGCGTGTCCGAAATCTTGACACAGGTCAGAAGGCCTCGATGCCAGCGCTGCGCCGATATGGGGCAGCGGCCCCCCGTTGGCCGCCATGGCCCTGACTTCCGAGCGTATGCTGGCGCCGCTCGTCTTAAGACGTCGACCTCCATCCGGAGCCTACGGTTCTCGCGCTCGGGCTCCAGGATCCGGTTCTACTCGGGTGTGCGGTTGTCGGCGGCGCGCGGCGAGCCGGTCTCGTTTATCGACTTGACCCGCCTCTCCACGGTGCTCTTGTCGAGGTCGCACTCGTCCATGGCCTCGCGCCTGGGCTTTCCGGCGTTGTGGAGATCGACTATCTTCCTCTTGAACTCGTCGGTGAAATGCCTCGGTCTGGGGCCGGTCGAGGCCGAGCCCCCGGTCCGGCTGGGGTAGCATGTCGCTGCGGACCATTGTCTTTCCTCTCGTTGAATATCTAGGCGCTGACGATTCTAGGCGATGGCCCTCTCTTGCTTCTTACACCTCGATTGTGCTCGCTACCCCCAGCGGGTCCGAATCGAGCGATTCGGGCCCGCTTTTGGGGTCTGCCGGAAGCCCGGTGGTCAAAAAAGGCCAAATATGAGTACTGTTACCAGTTTAGTGGCAGCCAAATGGCCTCCAAAATCGGTGCCAGCGGCCAAAAGCGCATCGATTTTCGTCCGTCAGAGTCACGATCGGGCTCCAAACAAGGCGATTTTGCTGATCTGGACCGGAAAATCGCTGCTACTAATTTGGTGACAGTACTCATATTTGGCCTTTTTTGACCACTGCCCCTTGGTCCAGGACAAAACGGGCTGCTCGAATCTTGGGGCGGATCCATTTTCGACTATCCTCAGCTTGCTAGTTCGAAAACGGACCCGCTCCAAGATTGAATCTTTATTCCAACTTTACACCTGGCTTTACAGCTGTCTTGTCAGCTGTAAAGCCAGGTGTCATACTAAAGCCCCAAGATTCGCCAAAAGAGAGGGGCCTTGATGGCACAGAGCGCGAACATGGATGCATCGGAGCTTGCACGCGATATCGCGGCCGGCCTAGCATCGGCAACGACGGCAACGGAGCGCGCGGCACTGGTGCCCGCAGAGCTCGTCGAGGCCATTCAACAACTAAAAACCCAACGTGACGCGGTAATCCTGGCGCACTACTATGTGGCGCCCGAGGTCCAGGCCGTTGCCGATTACGTCGGCGACAGCTTCTACCTGGCAAAGCTCGCCAAGAGCCTGCCGCAGCAGGCTATCGTGCTGTGCGGCGTGGAGTTTATGGGCGAGAGCGCCAAGCTGCTCAACCCCACCAAGACCGTGCTGCTGCCCGAGCCGGGCGCGGACTGTCCCATGGCGCACATGGTCAAGCGCGAGACGGTCGACGCGGCGCGCGTCGAGTATGGCGACGACCTAGCTGTCGTCTGCTACGTCAACTCGACGGTCGAGATTAAGAGCTGGAGTGACGTGTGCGTTACCAGCTCTAACGCCGTCAAGATCGTGTCCGAGCTGCCGCAACAGCACATCTTGTTCATTCCCGACCAGAACCTGGGCCGCTTTGTGGCCGAGCAGGTGCCCCAAAAGCACGTCATTCTCAACAACGGCTACTGCCCGCGTCATCACATCATCACCGTCGAGCAGATCGTCGACGCGCAGGAGGCGCACCCCGACGCGCTCGTGCTAGCGCACCCCGAGTGCAAGGCCGACGTCCTGGCTGAGGCCGACTACATCGGGTCTACTGCCGGCATCATCAAGTATGCCGAGGAGTCGGACGCGAGCGAGTTCATCATCGTGACGGTCCGCGGCGTGCTCTACGAACTTGGGCGCCGCTGCCAGGGCACCGGCAAGAAGTTCTACTTCCCTGCGGTGCAGCCCACCTGCGTCAACATGGATCTCATCACGCTCGAAAAGCTCGTGCGCTGCCTGGAGACGGGCGAGGGCGAGGTGCGGATTGGCGTGTCGGACGAGGCCGCCGATCAGGCCAAGCTCACGCTCGACCGCATGCTCGAGTACGCGGCGCGCTAAGCCAATGTGACATGAGGGACCATCCCTTATGTCACATTACAAGGGAGAGGATTCCTATGGAAACCAAACAATACCCCGATATGGAGTGCGATGTCGTCATTGCCGGTTGCGGCGTGGCGGGCCTGTATGCGGCTCTCAATCTGCCGACGAGCACGCGCGTAATCATGCTCTCCAAGGGCGCCGTCGACGAGTGCGATTCGATGCTCGCGCAGGGCGGTATCTGCGTGCTGCCCGAAGGCTCTGACTACGATGCCTTCTTTGAGGACACCATGCACGCCGGCCATTACGAGAACCGCCGCGAGAGTGTTGACATCATGATTCGCTCGAGCCGTTCGGTCATCAACGACCTGCTGGCCATGGGCGTGGACTTTGAGCGCAAGGCCGACGGCAGCCTCGACTTTACCCGCGAGGGCGCGCACAGCCGCCCGCGCATCGCCTTCCATGCCGATATTACGGGCAAGGAGATTACGACCAAACTGCTCCAGGCTGTCCGCAAGCTGGACAACGTGCAGATTCTCGAACACGTTGCCATGACCGATATCCTGACTGCCGAGCGCGATGGCGCCACGGCGTGCACCGGCGTCGTCGCCGTTTCCGTGGACGAGGACGATTCAGCTCGCCCCGCCGACGAGCTGACAAATGCCGCTGAGGACGTGCATGCCGGCGAGCCCTTTAAGATCCATGCCCGCCATACGCTGTGGGCAACGGGCGGCATCGGCGGCGTATACGACCACTCCACCAACTACCCGCAGCTCACCGGCGACGCCTGCTACATCGCGCAGGAGCACGGCATTACGATGGAGCATCTGGACTACGTGCAGATTCACCCCACGGGACTGTTCTCGCCGCAGCCGGGTCGTACGTTCCTAATCAGCGAGAGCTGCCGCGGTGAGGGCGCGATTCTGCTCAACGCCGCCGGCGAGCGCTTTACCGACGAGCTGCAGCCGCGCGACGTGGTCGCCGCCGCTATTCGCGAGCAGATGAAGCTCGACGGCACCGAGCACGAGTGGCTGAGCTTTGCCCCCGTCGAGCGCGACGTGGTGACCGGGCACTTTGCCAATATTCGTGCGCGCTGTCTGGAGGACGGCCGCGACATCTTGGACGAGCCCATTCCCGTCACACCCACGCAACACTACTTTATGGGCGGCGTGTGGGTCGACAAGGACGGCCGCACCTCGATGCCCGAGCTCTACGCCGCCGGCGAGACGGCTTGCAATGGCGTGCACGGCAAGAACCGCCTGGCTTCCAACAGCCTGCTCGAGGCGCTGGTCTGGGGCCGCCGCGCCGCGTGGTACATGCGCACAGGCAAGTCGCTGGCCGTGGAGCAAGCCGGTGAGCCCGCACTTGACGGGCGTCACCGCGCCCTGAGCGCCGATACCCTTGCAATCGATGATTTGGCCCGTGCCGCCGGCACGCAGGCCGTGGAGGAGTAGACCATGAATCCCATTACCATGAAGCTCGTCGTCGATGATCTGATTTTGCAGGCTCTGCGCGAGGACATCACGTTTGAGGACGTGAGTACGGCGAGCGTGTGCCCCACGGCGCGCCCCGCTACCGTTGAGCTCATCGCCAAGGCCGACGGCGTTATCGCCGGCCTGGACGTGTTCGCCCGCACCTTTGAGCTGCTGGATCCGCAGAGCTCGGTGCTGTTTGATGTCGCGGACGGCGACGAGGTGCACGCCGGCGACCACGTGGGCCAGGTGCGCGGCGACGCGCGCGTGCTGCTTTCGGGCGAGCGCGTGGCGCTCAACTATCTGCAGCGTATGAGCGGTATCGCCACCTACACACACAACATGGCGGCGGCGCTCGAGGGCACCAAGACCGTGCTTGTCGACACGCGCAAGACCACGCCGGGCATGCGTGTCTTCGAGAAGGCCGCAGTCGAGATCGGCGGTGGCAGCAACCATCGCTATAACCTGTCGACGGCTGTCATGCTCAAGGACAACCACATCGACGCCGCCGGTGGCGTGGCGCGCGCGATTGAGATGGCGCGCGCCCATGCGTCGTTTACCATGACGGTCGAGATTGAGTGCGAGAACCTGGACATGGTACGCGAGGCCGTGGAGGCCGGTGCCGATATTATCATGCTCGACAACATGACCCACGACGACATGGCTGCAGCGATTGAGCTTATCGCCGGTCGCGCCAAGACCGAGTGCTCGGGCAACGTGGACGCCAACAATATCCGCGCGCTCGCCGACCTGGGCGTTGACTTTATTAGCTCGGGGGCATTGACGCACTCTGCGCCTATTCTCGACCTCTCGCTTAAGCACCTGCGTCTACTGGACGGTAAATAATGAATGCACGCGAGCGTCGCCGTTCCATCATGGCCGTGCTCGAGGAAGCCAAAGATCCTGTCTCGGGCAGTGCTCTTGCCCGCGAGGTGGGCGTGAGCCGTCAGGTCGTGGTGCAGGACATCGCCCTGCTGCGCGCCGACGGGCACGATATCGTCGCCACCAATCGCGGCTATGTACTACAGGAGGCCCCCAGCAGCCCCGCCGTGCCCACGCGCTTGGTCAAGGTTCGCCACAGCGTGGAGCAGGCAGGCGATGAGCTCACGAGTATCGTCGACGCCGGCGGCGCCGTGCTCAACGTGATCGTCAATCACCGCGTGTACGGTAAGATCACGGCCGACCTGGACATTCGCAATCGTCGCGATGTTGAGCGCTACCTGCACGATATCGAGAGCGGCAAGAGCTTTCCACTATTAACGGTGACGAGTGGCTATCACTTCCATCGCATTGCGGCAGATGACGAGCAAACTCTCGACGAGATCGAGGCCATGCTCAAGGAGAAGGGCTACCTTGCCGATTTAATGCCCTACGAGGATGATTTGTCCTAGAACACATGCAAAAGGAGGCCTCCGCGGCGATGCGGAGGCCTCCTTTTTGTGCACGGTGTACTTGTGAGTGTGCAAGCGGGGGAGTTGTTACTCCTCGACGATCTCGGTGATCGCGCCGGCGGGGCAAGCGTCCTGGCAAGCGCCACAGGCGACGCAGGAGTCCTCGTCAGCGACGGTAGCGACGTCCTGGAGCTCCAGAACGCCAGCGGGGCAGGAGTCGACGCAAACGCCACAAGCGATGCACTCGTCGGCATCAATTACGGGATGAGCCATGGTAGTTTCCTCTCTGTTGACCGACGCTACAGGCGATGCGCGCCGGTTTGATTCGGGCAAAAACATACCACGGGAGCGACCGTTTGCAATACCCTCTGGCCGGCATCTTCATACCGTTCGCCGAGTATGCCAAGGTTTACTAAAAAACGCGCAGGTGGGGCCGTTGAGCTGCGCAAATGTTAGCTATAGGTGACTTGCAATATTGCGCGATTGAGTGTGCTTGCGGAAACCGCATCCCATTATTTGGCCGAAAAACGGGTCGAACTTTCCCCAGGGAAGCCCGGGGCCGCCATGTGCGCTCCCAAGCCCAAACCTCAGCCATCTCTACATAGATCTCAATAGATCTGCCGAGAACTCAAACAGTGCATCTACCTGCGCATTTGAGAACCTAAACTCTCAGAGATAAGAAATCTTATATGAATTGACTTAGATTTTGTATATTCCGGCCCATAAGGGGATACACTACATCCTGAAAGACAAGCCGAAGCGCCACACGACAGACCGTCGAGGCGGCGCGAACGCACAAGAGAGAGGGAATTTCTAATGAGTAAGATTCTTGGTATCGACCTTGGTACTACTAACTCCGCAATGGCCGTCCTCGAGGGCGGTTCTCCGACCATTATCGTGAACGCCGAGGGCGACCGCACCACCCCGTCCGTTGTTGGCTTCCGTGCCGACGGCGACCGCGTCGTGGGTAAGGCCGCTAAGAACCAGGCTGTCACCAACCCCAAGAACACCGTGTTCTCCATCAAGCGCTTCATGGGCCGCAAGTACTCCGAGTGCACCTCCGAGATCAAGACCGTGCCGTATGAGGTCAAGGAGGGCCAGGGCGGCCGTGCCGTCGTCGACATCGAGGGCAAGGATTACACCGCCGAGCAGGTGAGCGCCATGACGCTCGCAAAGATGAAGGCCGACGCCGAGAAGTATCTGGGCGAGACCGTCACCGACGCCGTCATCACCGTCCCGGCCTACTTCAACGACGCCCAGCGTCAGGCCACCAAGGACGCCGGTAAGATCGCCGGCCTCAACGTCAAGCGTATCGTCAACGAGCCGACTGCTGCTGCTCTTGCCTATGGCCTGGACAAGCAGGGCACCGACCAGCGCATCCTGGTCTTCGACCTGGGCGGCGGCACCTTCGACGTCTCCATCCTCGACCTCGCCGACGGCGTGTTTGAGGTTCTGTCCACCTCGGGCGACAACCACCTGGGCGGCGACGACTGGGATCAGCGCGTCATCGATTGGATGGCCGATAAGTTCCAGCAGGAGAACGGTGTCGACCTGCGTCAGGACCCCATGGCCCTGCAGCGTCTGAAGGAGGCCGCCGAGAACGCCAAGAAGGAGCTCTCCGCCGCCCAGCAGACCACCATCAACCTGCCGTTCATTACCATGAACCAGTCCGGCCCGCTGCACCTCAACTACACGCTGACCCGCGCCGAGTTCGAGAAGATCACCCGCGACCTGCTCGAGCGCTGCAAGCAGCCTGTCACCAACGCCCTGCGCGACGCTAAGCTCAAGCTCTCCGATCTGACCGAGGTCATCCTCGTCGGCGGCTCCACCCGTATGCCCGCCGTCCAGGAGCTCGTCAAGACCATGACCGGCAAGCAGCCCAACATGTCCGTGAACCCCGACGAGGTCGTTGCCGACGGCGCTGCCGTCCAGGGCGGCGTGCTCACCGGCGACGTCGAGGGCATCCTGCTGCTCGATGTTACCCCGCTGTCGCTGGGCGTCGAGACTATGGGCGGCATCATGACCAAGATGATCGACCGCAACACCACGATCCCGACCTCCAAGACCGAGGTCTACTCCACCGCTGCCGACAACCAGACCAGCGTCGAGATCAACGTGCTCCAGGGCGAGCGCGAGCTTGCCCGCGACAACAAGTCGCTCGGTAAGTTCCAGCTGACCGGTATCCCGGCTGCCCGCCGCGGTGTGCCGCAGATCGAGGTCACCTTCGACATCGACGCCAACGGCATCGTCAAGGTCTCCGCTAAGGACAAGGGCACCGGCAAGGAGCAGCAGATCACCATTTCCGGCTCCACCGCTCTGTCCGACGACGAAGTCGATCGTATGGTCAAGGACGCCGAGGCTCATGCCGAGGAGGACAAGAAGCAGAAGGAAGAGGTCGAGGTCCGCAACCAGACCGATAGCCTGTGCTACTCCACCGAGCAGACCCTCAACGAGCTGGGCGACAAGGTTTCCGCCGATGTGAAGTCCAAGGCCGAGACCGCTATCGCCGACGCCAAGAAGGCGCTCGAGGGCTCTGACGTCGAGGCCATCAAGGCCGCTGGCGAGTCCCTGCAGTCCGTGGCCTACGAGCTGGCCCAGGTTGTCTACGCCGACGCTCAGCAGCAGACCGACGGTGCCGCCGGCGCCCAGCCTGCCGACGATGACGTTGTCGACGCCGACTACGAGGTTGTGGACGACGAGGACAAGTAATCATGTCCGCCCGTAAAGCTCGCACGGAGGCGGCCGCCACTGGCGCCGCCCCCGTTGACTCTGAGGAGAAGGACGTGAAGATTCCCGTAGAGGCCGTCGACGATACCGAGGCCAACGAGGCCCCGGCCGCCGAGGCTGCCGAGAACCAGGTAGAGGATTCCAACAAGGAGGCGACGATGACCGAGGACGAGATGGTGGAAGCCGCTATCCGCGCCGGTGAGGAAGCCGCCGACAACGACTTTAAGCTCAAGTTCGAGCAGGCCCAAAAGGAGCTTACCGACGTGCGCAGCGAGCTCGATGCTGCGGCAGAGGCTCAGAAGGCCGCCGAGGACAAGGCAAAGGACGCCACCGAGCGCACTGCCCGTCTACAGGCCGACTGGGAGAACTTCCGTCGCCGCACCGCCAACGAGCGCATCGCTGAGCGCGAGCGCGCGACCGAGAAGCTTGTCACTGCGCTGCTGCCGGTGATTGACGATATCGAGCGCGCGATCGACCATGCCCGTAGCCAGGAGCTTTCCGACGATTTTAAGCAGTTCGTCGATGGCGTCGACGCGGTGCATGCCAAGCTGCTCGATGTGTTTGCGCACGAGGGCGTTGAGCCCATCGACCCCAAGGGCGAGGCGTTCGATCCGCTCGAGCACCAGGCTGTGGGTCGCGTCGAGGACGCATCGCAGTACGACGAGACCGTCAACGACGTGTACCAGAAGGGCTACCGCATGGCGGATCGCATTCTGCGTTCCGCGATGGTGACGGTGACCTACGGTGGCGAGAAGCGCCCCGCACCGGAGCCCGAAGCGGCGCCCGAGGATGCTGCGGCCGATACGGCTGAGAGCACCGAGGAGTAATTGAGAAGGGCCCCGGGGCAACACCCCGGGGCCCTTTCTGACCTAGTGCCATATGAAAGCATGAGCCGCCGTCCGCAGGGGCGGCGGACGTAACAGGAGAGGAGCTACGATGGCTGCAGGCAAAACCTTCTATGACATCCTGGGCGTATCCAAGAGCGCCTCCGACAAAGAGATCAAGAGCGCGTTTCGCAAGCTCGCGCAAAAAGTATCACCCCGATGCCGGCGGCGACGAGGCCAAGTTCAAGGAGATCAGCGAGGCCTACGAGACGCTTTCGGACGAGAAGAAGCGCAAAGAGTACGACCAGATGCTCATGTTCGGCGGCATGCCGGGCGCGGGCGGCGCGTATGGCGGCGGCTACGGTGCCGGCGCCGGTGCGAGCGGCTGGGGCGATATCTTCGACAGCATCTTTAGCGGCAACGGCGCCTGGGGCAGCGATTGGGGCTCGGGCTTTGCCGGGCTGCGGGTGCTGCCGGTGCCGGCGCGGGCCGCAGCCGTGCTCGCAAGGGCGGCGACCTGTCGCTGACTGTCGACGTGACGGCCGAGGACGCGTTCCGCGGCGTGACGCACAAGGTCACCTACCGCATTCCCTCGACGGGCGAGCAGCAGACCATTACGGTCTCGGTGCCTGCGGGCGCCGTGGATGGCGGCAAGCTGCGCTACAAGCGTCGCGGCGAGTATGGCGTTGCCGGCGGCGAGCGCGGCGACCTGGTCGTGACCACGCACGTGGAGGAGCATCCGCTGTTTAAGCGTAAAGGTGCCGACGTGACCATGGAGGTGCCGATCTCGGTCTACGAGGCGGCGCTCGGCTGCACGGTGGACGTGCCGACGCCCGGCGGTGCGACGGTCCGTTTGAAAGTGCCCGCGGGTACCCAGACGGGCAAGAAGTTCCGCTTTAAGGAAATGGGGGCGCCCGACGTTAAGCACCGTGGCCGTACGGGCGCGCTGCTCGTCGAGATCAAGGTGCAGGTCCCCACGAACCTGTCCGATGACGAGCGCGATGCCATGACCAAGCTGCGCGAGGTCGACACGCGCGATTATCGCGAGAAGGTCAACCGTTACAAGGCGACGTACTAGGGCGGTCGTGGCGCACACCCGCGCCCGCGGGCTTATGATGGACGATAACGAGACGGAAAGGGGTCAGGTAGCATGGCCGAGGACAATAGGAATAAACCGCTGTACATGATCAGCGTGGCGGCCGAGTTGACCGGCATGCATCCGCAGACTCTGCGCGTCTACGAGTCCAAGGGCCTGGTGAACCCCCCAGCGCTCGGGCGGCAACACGCGTCTGTATTCGCGTGCCGATATCGAGCGCCTGGAGCTCATCAACCAGCTGACTGACGAGGGCATCAACCTTGCCGGCGTGGTGCGCATCCTCGATATGAAGGAGCGTGCCGAGGAGCGCGAGCGCGAGAACGAAAAACTCCGCGCACGCGTGCGCCAGCTCGAGGACGAGCTGCACGAGTACAAGATGCAGAAGAAGATCACCGCCCTGGCCCCGCGCGACGGCTCGGTCAACCCCGAGCAAGTCATGCGCAAGCTGCTAGGTACGGGTAGCGACCTATAGCTCCGCCGACGCTGCCGGGCACTCATTGGGGACAGACTTAAATGAGTACCTGCAGAATGAGAGTGGATAATCTCCCGTTTTTTGCCTGTTTGCAGGCTCAAAGTGGGAGATTATCCACTCTCGTCATTTGAGCGTCTAAGTCTGCCTCCCCAGGACCTAACTCGTCCTCTGCTTTACTGAGATAAAGTGAACGCAGAGATTCGTAACCCACTCGCAACCGTTCTATGGCACGATATTGAACGAATGTATGCTATGCGCCCAAATCTTTTGGGCAGAGTGGGAGACAGTATGGTCAAGCTGTACGAGGACGGCATCTACCTGCGCGGCGGCAGCGAGGTTGTGCCTGCGGCCGAGGCTGCCGAGCGCGGTATTACGCAGACACCCGAGGATGCCAAGCGCGGCACCATCGCGTATTCGATCCTCCAGGCACACAATACGTCGGGCGACCCCGAGGCACTCAAGATTCGCTTCGATGCCATGGCGAGCCACGACATCACCTTTGTCGGCATCATCCAGACGGCGCGCGCTTCGGGCATGGAGCAGTTCCCGCTGCCTTACGTGCTCACCAACTGCCATAACTCGCTGTGCGCCGTGGGCGGCACCATCAATGAGGACGACCACGTCTTTGGCCTTTCCGCAGCCAAGAAGTACGGCGGCATCTTCGTTCCGCCGCACATCGCCGTCATCCACTCCTTTATGCGCGAGAACTTCGCCGGTTGCGGCAAGATGATCCTGGGTTCCGACTCGCACACCCGCTATGGTGCCCTGGGTACCATAGCCGTGGGCGAGGGCGGCGGCGAGTTGGCAAAGCAGCTGCTGCGCGACACCTACGATGTCGCCTATCCCGGCGTCGTGGCCATCTACCTCACGGGCGCCCCGCGCCCCGGCGTCGGCCCGCACGACGTGGCGCTCGCCATCATTCGCGCCGTCTTTGCCAAGGGCTACGTCAAGAACAATGTCATGGAGTTTGTGGGCCCGGGCATCGCGAGCATGACGACCGACTACCGCAACGGCGTTGACGTCATGACCACCGAGACCACCTGCCTGTCGAGCATCTGGGCCACCGACGAGGACACGCACGCGTTTTTGACCATGCACGGCCGCGGCGACGACTATCGCGAGCTCAAGCCCGCCGATGTCGCCTACTACGACGGTTGCGTCGAGGTCGACCTGTCGAGCATCAAGCCCATGATCGCACTGCCGTTCCATCCTTCCAACGGCTTTGAGATCGACGAGCTCAACGAGAACCTCGAGGACATCCTGCACGAGGTGGAGCTCGAGGCCGCCAAGATCGGCGAGGGCAAGACGCACTTTAGCCTGCTCGACAAGATCGTCGACGGCAAGCTGCACGTGCAGCAGGGCGTTATCGCCGGCTGCTCGGGCGGCAACTATGACTCCGTGGTCCAGGCTGCCCGCGTGCTCAAGGGCGCCAATACCGGCTGCGGCGAGTTCTCGCTGTCGGTCTATCCCACGAGCCAGCCCGTGGCGCTCGAACTTACACGCCGCGGCTACATCTACGACCTCATGGAGGCCGGCGCAATCGTGCGCACGGCATTCTGCGGCCCGTGCTTCGGCGCCGGCGACACGCCCGCCAACAACGGCCTTTCGATCCGTCACACCACGCGCAACTTCCCCAACCGCGAGGGTTCCAAGCCGGGTAATGGCCAGCTGAGCGCCGTGGCCCTGATGGACGCCCGCTCCATTGCGGCAACGGCTGCCAACGGCGGCGTCCTGACGCCGGCGACCGACCTGCCCGAGGACACTTGGGACGAGGCCTGCGAGTACACCTTTGACGACGCGCCGTACAAGAAGCGCGTGTACTGGGGCTTTGGCAAGGCGGAGCCTGCCGACGAGCTGGTCGAAGGCCCCAACATCAAGCCGTGGCCCGCGATGGAGCCGCTCGGCGACGACATCCTGCTCAAGGTTTGCTCCAAGATCATGGACCCGGTCACCACGACCGACGAGCTCATTCCCTCGGGCGAGACGAGCTCCTTCCGCTCCAACCCGCTGGGCCTGGCTGAGTTTACGCTGAGCCGCCGCGACCCGGCCTACGTGGGTCGCTCCAAGGAGGTCGACGCTGTGGAGAAGCGTCGCGTTGCCGGCGAGTCCGCGGGCGACCTGGCGGCGTTCGATGCCGAGCTTGCCGGTGTGTTTGAGGCGCTGGCCGGCGCGGGTGTCGCGGCCGATGCCAAGGCGACCGAGTTCGGTTCCATGATTTACGCCAAGAAGCCTGGCGACGGCAGCGCCCGCGAGCAGGCCGCGAGCTGCCAGCGCGTAATTGGCGGCCTGGCCAACATCGTCCACGAGTACGCCACCAAGCGCTATCGCTCCAACGTGATGAACTGGGGCATGGTGCCCTTCCAGATGGAGGCCGAGCCCAACTTTGAGGTGGGCGATTACGTCTTTGTGCCGGGTATCCGTGCCGCGCTCGATGGCGACCTGAAGGACATCGCCGCCTACGTGGTGCGCGCCGATGGTGCGGTCGAGCAGATTGAGCTCTACATTGCCGATATGACGGCAGAGGAGCGTGCCATCGTCAAGGCCGGCTGCCTGATCAACTACAACAAGTTCAAGGCCGCTGCCGAGTAGCGCACTTAATTGTCCGCCCGGGGCTTACCCTTTCCCGCCCGCTCACGCGCTTCGCGAGGGCCGCGTTCGGGAAAGGGTAAGCCCCGGGCTACATTTCTGCGTTCTCGTTGGGTCTTGAGGGACGCTAATAAATAGACTTGCTTGATGCCGCCTCTGTTATCGGGGCGGCTTCTTTTGTTGAAAACCACCACAAAGGGGGCAGGCACCTTTGTGGTGGTGGGGACGAGCTCGATGTTGTTGTGATCGTTGAGCGGCATGTTAATGGGCGGCTCTACAGAATTTCATCTGGGCTGGCGGGTTTGGTTGTTTTGGGGATGCCGAGTTTGGATGACGCGAAATCGTCAACATTGTCCTTAATTCCGTCTTTGGTGTAGACAGTGACCATATAGGTGCTGTGTCCGAATTCGCCCTTGTCGCGTGTTGCCCAGGCATCCCAGTAGGCGGCCCCGTTTCGCCCTTTGATTTTTCCGACACGGCGGAGTTCTGTTCGCTTTAATTTCTGGTTGCTATAGATGGTTCGACCGGCCTCCTCGGTGAGCCCGCACTGTCCAAGCATCTTGTCGAGGACTTGGTTCATGTGGCGCTCATCGGTGTTTGGTGCGTAGTCGTAGGCGAGGGTGATGAAGTCGAGTGGCTGGTCGTCGATTAGATAGTTTAGCGTCTGAGGTCCAAGGCAGAAATAGGGGGAGCATCCGTCGATCTGACCGAGCAGTGGCAACTTTGACTGCCAACTTCCGGTGGGAATTCCATCTTCGTAAAACACGCCGCGACAGATAAAGGAGAGCGAGGTGGCACGCGAGCCGGCGTCGACCATTCCGCATAAATCGAAGGGCGAGGTGATACCAAGGGAAAAGGGCGTGATGACGATAAGGAAGAGCATCACGATGGGTATGGCGAGAATGGCGATGACGTTGCGACCGGTGGAATGAGGCGGCTTCATATGCGCTCCTCGAGACAAAGATCTGTTGAGGATAGGCAGAAATGGATATGTTCAGAGAGCAATTCAAGTTTAATCTCATTGCGCGAGATGGTCGACCGTTAGCGTCGAAAACCACCACAAAGGTGCCTGTCCCCTTTGTGGTGGTGAGGAGCGCGCGGCTTCTTTTGGTAATAGTGTTAGCTGGCGGTATCATTAGTGCAGGTGGCGAAGGTTTGCATTGTGGGGTGTTTTGCCGTGAGCCGTTCTGCCCGTATTGGATTGATTGTCTTGGCGCTTGCGATCGCTGTGGTTGGCGCGGGCGCTGTCGGTATGGCATTTCTACCTGCTGCGGTGACGGAGCCGGTGGTCAAGCCTGTGACTCAATCTGTCGAACTTCTGACCGGCGACGACAAGCCCGAGACCATTACCGTTGATTTTGATGAGCAGCCGGCTGTGCTGGGTATTAGCAATTATCCGCGTATTCAGCTTGGGGCCATGCGCTATACCACGGATACAAGCCTGATCGATAGGGCGTCCGAGCTACTCAAGGGCAAAACATTTAAGCGTTGGTACGGATATGCGTCCTATCGGGCAAAAGCGAACGACATGGTTGGCGGATGCCACTCGTCCATCGAGCTGGACACTGCAAACGGCGCAAAGTTATGTGATGTCTCGTACGATCCGGGCTACGAGGGCAATGAGGGTCCGGGCATCTACATCATGGACGGCGATGTCGCCTATGTCATGGAGGGCGACCAGACCGAGCTCAACGATTTTATGGGTCAGTGTATCCAAGATGCCTATAAACAGACCTGCTTGCCTGACCCGCAGACTGCACGCGATAGTGGGTCTGCCCGTACATGGCTGTTCGAGGATGAGATGCCCTGGACCGTCGAATCGGGAAGTACGGGTTCGGCGAAGGAGTAGAGACCGCGACCACCACAAAGGTGCCTGTCCTCTTTGTGGTGGTTTTCGGTCTGTCTCGATCTGTAACATCTAGGATCAAAAATGGCTGCTAGATGTTACAGATCGAGACGGTAGCGCGCCTGGGCAGCGGCGGGCTGACATCTCAGTACCCTATCCGTAATTCACTCAGAAAATCTTATATATAGAGACTTAGATTTGTGTATAAGATCGCGTAAAGCTGGCAACAATACTTCTCGAACAACGTGAAGCCGCCCCGTAGGGCGGCCGCCCCAAGAGAGGTGATTCCATGAGAATCGATAAGCTAGCAATGACGTCGCGCGAGGCGCTGCAGACCGCCATGAGCACGGCTGCCGATGCACAGGCCGGCGCGGTGGAGCCGATCCACCTGCTGTCTGCCCTGCTCGGTGCCGGCGAGCGCAATATCTCCGTGATCATCGAGCGCATCGGTGCCGACCCGGCTCAGCTCGCACGCTCCACACAAGATGCCATCGACCATGCGCCCAAGGTGTCGGGCGAGGGTCAGCAGATGGGCCTGTCCAACGAGCTCGTTCGCGTGATCGAGAAGGCCGAGAAAAAGGCCACCAAGATGGGCGACAGCTTTGTGGTGACCGAGCATCTGCTGATGGCACTTGCCGAGGACAAGGGTGAGGCGGGTCGCGTGCTGCGTGACGCCGGCGTGACCAAGGAGCGCATCGAGCAAGTCTACGAGGAACTGCGCGGCGATGACCGCGTGACGTCTGCCGAGGACAAGACGCAGTTTGAGGCGTTGGAGCAGTACGGTCGCAACATCTGCGATCTGGCTCGCGCCGGCAAGCTCGACCCGGTCATCGGCCGTACCGACGAGATCCGTCGTACTATTCAGGTTCTGTCCCGCCGCACCAAGAACAACCCCGTGCTTATCGGCGAGCCGGGCGTCGGCAAGACGGCCATCGTCGAGGGCATTGCTCAGCGAATCGTGGCCGGCGACGTACCGAGCACCCTGCGCGACCGCGACCTCATCGAGCTCGACATGAGCGCGCTGGTCGCCGGCGCCAAGTACCGCGGCGAGTTCGAGGACCGCTTGAAGGCCGTGCTCAAGGAAGTGCAAAAATCCGAAGGCAAGGTCATCCTGTTCATCGATGAGCTCCATACCATCGTGGGCGCGGGTGCCACCGAGGGCTCCATGGACGCCGGCAACATCCTCAAACCGGCGCTCGCTCGTGGCGACCTGCACGCGATCGGCGCGACCACGCTCGACGAGTACCGCAAGTACATCGAGAAGGACGCGGCGCTCGCCCGTCGTTTCCAGACCGTGATGGTCAGCGAGCCTACCGTCGAGGACACCATTTCAATCCTGCGTGGCCTGAAGGAGAAGTACGAGATCTTCCACGGCGTACACATCACCGATAGCGCGCTCGTGGCTGCCGCCGACCTCTCCGACCGCTACATCGCCGACCGCTTCCTGCCCGACAAGGCTATCGACCTGGTCGATGAGGCCGCGAGCCGCCTGCGCATGGAACTCGACAGCATGCCGGTCGAGATCGACGCCACCACGCGTCAGCTCACCCAGCTGCAGATCGAGGAACAGGCGCTCATGAAAGAGACCGACGACGCCTCTAAGGAGCGTTTGGAGGCTCTGCGCCAAGAGATTGCCGAAGTCCAGGAAAAGCTCAACGTGCAAAAGGCCGGCTGGCTCAACCAAAAGAACGCCATCGACCACGTGCAGGAGCTTAAGGGCCAGCTTGACGCGGCCAAGAGCGAAGAGGAGCGCGCGACGCGCAACGGCGATCTGGGCCGTGCGTCCGAGCTTCGCTATTCTGTGATCCCGGGTCTGCAGCAGCAGATTCAGGATTCCGAGGCTGCGCTCGAGGCGCAAAAGCAGCAGGACGGCGAGGGCCTCAACGAACAGGTGACCTCCGACGAGATCGCCGAGGTCGTGAGCGCCTGGACCGGTGTGCCCGTGTCCAAGATGATGCAGGGCGAGCTCGACAAGTTGAAGGGCTTGGAGGGCGAGCTGCATAAGCGCGTTATCGGTCAGGACGAGGCCGTCTCCGCTGTAGCCGCGGCCGTGCGTCGCAGCCGTGCGGGTCTCTCCGACCCAGACAAGCCCATCGGCAGCTTCTTCTTCCTGGGCCCCACCGGCGTAGGCAAGACCGAGCTCGCCAAGGCGCTGGCCGAGTGCCTGTTCGATGACGAGCGCGCGCTCGTGCGTATCGACATGTCCGAGTATATGGAGAAGTTCAGCGTCCAGCGTCTGATCGGTGCGCCCCCGGGATACGTGGGCTATGACGAGGGCGGCCAGCTCACCGAGGCCGTGCGCCGTCGTCCCTACTCCGCGATCTTGCTCGACGAGATGGAGAAGGCTCATCCGGATGTCTTTAACGTGCTGCTGCAGGTGCTCGACGACGGCCGTTTGACCGACGGTCAGGGTCGCCAAGTGTCCTTCAAGAACACGATTATCATCATGACGTCCAACGTGGGCTCCAAGGCTATCGCCGATCTGTCCGGCAAGGACGAGGAGGAGATGCGCCATCAGGTTGACGGGGCCATGGCTCAAACCTTCCGCCCCGAGTTCCTCAACCGTATCGACGATATCGTGGTGTTCCATCCGCTCGGCATGGCGCAGATCGAGAAGATCGTCGACATCCAGCTCGCCGACGTCCGCGCGCGTCTGGCCAAGGAGCGCATGACGCTGGCCATCACCCCGGCGGCCAAGCAGATGCTCGCCGTGGGCGGCCTGGACCCGGTCTTTGGTGCCCGTCCGCTCAAGCGTCTCGTGCAGCGCGAGGTCGTGGATGCCATTGCCGCCGCTATCATCGACGGCACGGTGCGCGAGGGCGATCAGGTGACGGTCGATGTCGACAAGGACGGCGGCTTTACCGTCGTGTGCGACAACACGCCGGCGGCCACCTACGAAGTCCCCGACGCCGAGTAGATTTTGGGCCGGCTTTAAAACCGCCCCTCATCGCAAAACGCCAAGGGCGGCGGATCCAATCGGGTCCGCCGCCCTTTTTCGTGCGACAATCGATGGTGTTGAACGTGAGTACATGGCAAGGAGCTATGCAGATGACAGACAAGAACAAGACGAACACGCCGGCGACCGATGCCGCACCCGCCGCACCTAAGCCTGCGACCGTAAACCGGCGCCCAAGCCGCGCCGACCCTATATCCGTGCCGAGAACGAGGATGACGACGGCTACGATCCTTATAGCGATCGTCGCCCCGAGCGCGCAGCCCTCTTCGAAGCCGACCCTGGCGTTAAGTAGCTCATTTGGGACGTGTCTCTATAGTTTTGTCAACCGCGTGCTTCGCGACATTTCGGCATGGCGCATCTGGGTGCCTGGCGCCCCCCAGCCTCCTCTTCAAGACATTCACCGCTTACGTGAATAGTACGAAGCCGACGTTCGAGGAGCAATTCTTCAACTCCTTCGAGCAGCCCTACGTAAACGAGACGATCTCTAGCCTAAATGATAAACGCCTGAAGATCCTGC
>ENA-OPYU01000019-OPYU01000019.1-human-gut-metagenome-genome-assembly--contig:-NODE-19-length-50690-cov-5.382315_pt1 | contig 50690 bp, 39 predicted proteins | sample MGYA00242637_ERZ504482 | MGnify/ENA primary metagenome ERZ504482 (study PRJEB26092, sample SAMD00036237) | human gut metagenome | host: Homo sapiens | study: EMG produced TPA metagenomics assembly of... | reverse complement strand
GATTTAGTGGCTGTTAGAGAAGATAAAAGACTGGGAATGTAGCTTAACTCATATTGACGATCAGAGTATGGGCAGGGAGGGCTATATGCGGAATAAAAAAATTTTTTGAAATAAAAACGCAAAAAAAAGTGTAGAAATCTTGCACTGTATCTAAAGTTTGTATACTTTTGCTTCCAAAATCTGTTCCGTTACTTCTAAAGTAACAGTCTTGTAATTTACTGTTTTATAATGTAATGTGAAGTTTTAAAATTGATTATATAGAAATGTTAATGTGATTAATTATTACTTTATTTGCTTTGTCTAATTCATCGTTTTTAAAAACTTTTCAAATAGGTTTCGGTCACCTTTGTGGAGGAGTGCCCTAGGGCATCACAAATCAATTGTTCCGAAAAGTGGCAGTATTTAGCCAAAGTGGCCCAAGTGTGGCGGCTGGTGTAGGAACTGACATTGAGTTTGATTCCGCAGTATACCGCCAGTTGTTTCAGGTCATAGTTCAGTTTCCGCAAGGCATGTTGGTATTCTGCATATTCTTCTTCGCTTTTCCGGTTTCCACTGAGAATGGGAAGCAGGTAGGGGGAGTTGGAATCTGTATTTTGATACCGTTTGATAAGGTTCATGGCAGCGGGAGGAATCTCTACGGTGAGCAGGGTTCCTGTTTTGTGGCGGCGGTAGGAGATAACGGAATCTTGCAGGTCTGTTTTGCGCAGGTGTGCCAGATCCACAAAGGGCATCCCGCGTAACAGGAACATTAGGGTAATCCATGCCCGGCTCTCTTCCATACTTTGCGGCAAGGGGCGTGGAAGGGAGGCACTTAATAATTTGCTCATGTCTTTGGCATCGAGGGCGCGTTTGGTATTGGCTTTTACACCAGTATATACGTGACGGAAAAGACGGGGCTTTTCTTCTGTCAGACCATCGTCCACGGCTTTGTTGTAGATGCTTCGCAAGGTACGCATATAAGTGGAAACAGTGTTCCAGGTGCATCCCTTGTTACGCAGGTGGTTCTCAAATTGTTTCAGGTATGAACGTTCCATCTGGTTGAACCGGATGGTGTCGGTCTTGCAGAAGAGCATGAAGGCGTTCAATGTGCTTTGGTAGATGTGGGCGGTACTGAAACGCTCTTCTTCTTTTAGCGACCGGATAAGTTGTTCCATAAATAGGGTCAGGTTAGATTTTCTTTCATTGTTCTTTCATTTTTAAATTTAGATACTGTATATTTCTCAGTTTAAATGCGCATTCTCTGAGTTAATCTTAAAAGTCCGGATGAGTTTATTTGTTCATCGTTTTATTTCTTTTGTGATAGCTTGTGCTTTTTCCTCGCTTTTTGACGATTGGCGGAGGTCTTGTGAGTACGTCTTGTTGTTTTTTTCGTCTAACTGTAAATAATTTATATGAAAAGAATGAAAAATATCAGGCTAGGAACACTTGTCGCATGTATGTGCGTGTTATGGGGGTGCGAGAAACCCAATGTGAATATTGTGATGCCGCAGGAAGCGTCGAACCGGGTGCTGTTTGCTGGAGAACATTTGAAAAAAGCGCTGGAAGATGCGGGGTATTCGTCTGTTATGTTGTCGGATACTGCTGGTATAGATAAAGATGAGGTCTGCATCCGTCTGGAACAGGCTACTGATACAGCCGGACTGAAAAAGGAGGGATTTACCATTTCTACCCGTGGAAACATGACTACAGTGACAGGAAACGACGGAAACGGTGTGATTTACGGCTGTCGTGAATTGATAGATCATGTAGGACAATACAAGGATTTGAAGTTTCCGGCACAACTGACGGATGCTCCTGAAATGGTGCTTCGCGGAGGTTGTGTAGGGATTCAGAAAATGGAATACCTGCCCGGAAGAGGGGTGTATGAGTATCCCTATACGCCGGAGAGCTTCCCTTGGTTTTATGATAAGGAACAATGGATAAAATATCTGGATATGCTGGTGGAAAACCGTATGAATTCCTTGTATCTGTGGAACGGGCATCCGTTTGCTTCCTTGGTGAAGCTGGAAGAGTATCCTTTTGCCGTAGAAGTGGATGAGGAAACTTTCAAGAAAAATGAGGAAATGTTCTCGTTCCTGACTGCCGAAGCGGACAAGAGAGGTATCTTTGTGATCCAGATGTTTTATAATATATTGTTAAGCAAGCCTTTTGCCGAGCATTACGGGTTGAAAACACAGGATCGTAACCGTCCTATTACTCCGCTGATCAGTGATTATACACGTAAGTCGGTGGCCGCGTTTATAGAAAAATATCCAATGTGGGTTTGCTGGTATGCTTGGGGGAAAGCGATGGATACCTACGAGGATGATGTGGAGTGGTTTACCAAAACCATTATTCCGGGAGTGAAGGACGGGTTGAAGGCACTGGGGCGTACGGATGAGCCGCCCATCTTGCTGCGTGCGCACGATACGGACTGCAAGATGGTGATGGATGCCGCGCTGCCGTTATACAAGAACCTCTATACCATGCATAAATACAATGGTGAGTCACTGACTACTTACGAACCGCGAGGTCCTTGGTCCAAGATACATTCGGATCTGAGTGCTTTGGGAAGTATTCATATCAGTAATGTGCATATTCTGGCAAACTTGGAACCGTGGCGTTGGGGATCTCCCGACTTTGTACAGAAAGCGGTGAATGCCATGCACAATGTACATGGAGCCAATGCCCTGCATCTGTATCCGCAGGCTTCTTATTGGGACTGGCCGTACACGGCTGATAAGTTGCCGGATGGCAAACGGGAGTATCAGCTGGACCGTGACTGGATATGGTACAAAACCTGGGGACGCTATGCATGGAACTGTCATCGGGACCGTTCATCCGAAGTGGAATATTGGGACAAGCAGTTGGGCGATTTTTATGGTACGACTCCTGCCGAAGCCGGAGATATTCTGGAGGCATACGAGCAGAGTGGAGAGATTGCTCCGAAGTTGCTCCGCCGTTTCGGCATCACGGAAGGGAACCGGCAGACTTTGTTGCTGGGTATGTTTATGAGTCAGTTGGTGAATCCTTATAAATATACCATTTATCCGGGATTTTATGAGAGTTGCGGGCCGGAGGGCGAGAAGCTGATAGAATATGTGGAGAAGGAATGGAAGAAACAGCCGCATGTGGGCGAATTGCCGCTGGATATTGTGGCGCAGGTGGTGGAACACGGTGACAAGGCGGTGGCGGCCATTGACAAGGCTGCCGCAGCGGTGACTCGTAATAAAGAGGAGTTCGGACGTTTGCGGAATGACATGCATTGCTATCGTGAATTTGCTTATGCCTTTAACCTGAAAGTGAAAGCTGCGCAGCGTGTCTTAAACTACCAGTGGGGAAAGGATCTGAACGAATTGGATGCTGCTATTCCATTGATGGAACAAAGTCTGGATCATTACCGCAAGCTGGTGGCATTGACGGATAGTACTTATTATTATGCCAACAGTATGCAGACCGCGCAACGCCGTATTCCTATCGGTGGTGACGGTGGCAAGAACAAGACCTGGAAAGAGATGCTGGTGCATTATGAAAATGAACTGGCTAATTTCAAGGCGAACTTGCAGTTGCTGAAAGATAAGGCGGCAGGTAAGGTGACGGAAAGTGCAGCTGAGATAAAACCTTTGTCCGCCGCAAATGTGAAGATCCTGAACGGACTGGCTCCGGTGAAACTGGCGACGGGGGCAAGCCTGTTCTCCAATGTACCGGGCAAGGTGGATGCGCTGGCCGCCGAGCTGGAAGGGCTGACTGCTTATAGAATGAACGGGGATGTGCAGCGCAAGGAAGGTACGACAATAGAGTTTGAAGCGGCTGCTCCGGTGAGTTTGTTGGTAGGTTATTTCCGTGATGACCAGAAGAAGTATGCGAAAGCCCCGAAACTGGAAACGGACGCTTCTGCCAATGATTACGGTCAGGCGGAACCGAAACTGACCAATGCCATACGCATAGCGGGTATGCCGCTGGCGAATGTGCATGCATATCATTTTGAGGCCGGAAAGCATACCTTGTTGCTGCCGAAAGGATATACGATGGTGCTGGGATTTACAGACGCGCAGGTAACTCCGCGTAATGCGGGACTGGCAGGTGCGGAGGAGACGATGGACTGGATGTTCTATTAAAAAGATTATAGGGATAGGGTAGCCACTTTGTCTATGATAAAGCTTTTTATCCTATCCCAATCTATTGCAACAAGCATTTCGGGCATGAATTGTTCTTCAGCATCTTCAAAATAAGTTAAACTCATCAAAGCGCGGAATTGGGAATTATCGGGGTATTTATCAGCATAGAATTTTAGAATGTTTTCCAGTGAATAGTGTTGCAGTAGGAAATAAATATCTATAAAGTCTTTTTTGGTTCCCCGTCCCTCTATTGCATTTATTTTCATTGCTGCAATATCTCTGGGGGAGGCTAGTCTTATACCATTTTCTTCAATAGCAGGATCCAGCCAATTATATCTGTAATTGACAAAATCTATTTTAATATCATCAAGTATGTATATCTTGATGTTTTTCAGACTCTTTGATAACAGATAATTTCCCTATGTTGATCAGTACTTCTTTTATAGTTTCATTATCTTCCTCTATATTCCCGAAAAAATCTAAATCAATTGAAATACGATGGCCGTATTGAAGTGCTAAAGCTGTTCCACCTACTAATCTGGCTTTTGAAAGAAATTCTTCATTGGTCAGCTTTTTTAGCAATTCCAAAGTGTGGGAGTTGACTGTTTGATATGATAACATCTGTATTGTTCTTTAGAGGTGTTTGAAATACAGCAAATATAAGACAATGCTTTTTTGTCCAATGTGCGTAATGATTGGCAAATAGAAACGATTCTATCCAATCCATAATATGATAATATAAGTTGCCAGTCTTTTAAATTGCCATATTCCAGTACACGTTGGATAATTTGTGCCGGGCAGGTATCTAAATTAACTTTATTTACGTCCATATCCCAAAATAAATGTCGGGATAATAGAGAAATATATTCTTTTTGTGACATTACATTCATAATGACTTTAATTTTTTGTTGGTTTCTTGCTCTAATATTTCATAACCAATTTCTTTTGACAAAAATAGCTGTTTTGCTTCGGAATATCAAATATTACGGCTTAATTTTGTATGCTCAATCCTAGTACATTTTACTTTCTTATCCGTCTTGCTTGTATATAAAAGGTGATTATGAAAAAGATCTTAATATTAGCATTTTCTTTGTTCACGTTGGGAACATACGCCCAACGTGAAGTTCCGCAATCGCGCATGGAGCAGATTTATGAGGAAGCCAAGACTCCTTATAAATATGGGCTGGCTGTAGCTCCTGCCGACAACAGGCATAAAATAGACTGCCCTACCGTGTTCCGTGAAGGGGATAAGTGGTATATGACCTACGTGGTTTATAATGGTAAGAGCGGACTGGACGGGCGTGGATACGAGACATGGATAGCCGAAAGTGATAATCTGTTGGAATGGCGTACATTGGGACGTGTCTTGTCTTATCGTGACGGATTCTGGGATTGCAACCAGCGTGGTGGTTTCCCTGCATTGCCGGATATGGAGTGGGGAGGAAGCTATGCCCTGCAGACGTATAAAGGCAAGCATTGGATGACTTATCTGGGTGGGGAAGGGACCGGATATGAATCGGTGAACAAGCCGCTGTATATCGGTTTGGCCTGGACAGACCGGCCTTTGGGTTCCGCCCATGAGTGGCAGGCACAGGACAAGCCTGTGATGAGTATCCATGATAAAGACGCGCAATGGTGGGAAAAGCTGACCCAGTACAAAAGTGTGGTCTATTGGGATAAGGAGAAAACACTGGGCGCTCCTTTCGTCATGTTCTATAACGCGGCGGGACGGCATCCGGAAACGGATTTGAAAGCGGAACGGGTGGGTATCGCCTTGTCAAAGGATATGAAGAAGTGGAAACGATATCCGGGCAATCCGGTCTTTGCACACGAAGCGGACGGAACCATCACGGGGGATGCGCATATCCAGAAAATGGGCGATGTGTATGTCATGTTCTACTTCTCGGCTTTTGAACCGAGCCGCAAATACAAGGCATTCAATACATTTGCTGCCAGTTATGACCTGGTGCACTGGACCGATTGGAAAGGAGCGGATTTGATTATCCCTTCCAAAGACTATGATGAATTGTTCGCTCATAAAAGTTATGTGGTGAAACACAATGGGGTGGTGTATCATTTTTATTGTGCCGTGAATGACGCGGAACAACGTGGTATAGCCATTGCTACCAGCAAGCCGATGGGACGTTCGCAAGTGCATTTCCCGGAACGGGAGGTGAAGAACCGCCGGATGGTGATGGAACTGGATAAAGGATGGAAAACATGGCTTTGTGATAAAAGTGCATACGGGCAGGCGGACAATGCCCCTACAGTGGTGGATATCCCTCATAACTGGGACGATTATTACGGTTACCGCCAACTGACTCATGGCAATCTTCACGGTACTGCCATGTACGAAAAGATATTCACGCTGGATAATTCTCAATTTCCAATTTCCGATTCTTCATTCGGAAAACGTTATTTCCTTCGTTTTGAGGGAGTGGGAACGTATGCCACTGTTACATTGAATGGAAAGGATTTCGGCCGTCATCCCGTAGGGCGTACTACGTTGACATTGGATGTGACGGAGGCGTTGAAGCCGGGAGAGAACAGACTGGTGGTGAAAGCGGAGCATCCTGAAATGATAGCCGATATGCCTTGGGTATGCGGTGGTTGTTCTTCGGAATGGGGATTCAGTGAAGGTTCCCAGCCTTTGGGCATTTTCCGTCCCGTGGTGCTGGAGGCTACGGATGAAATACGCATCGAGCCTTTCGGAGTGCATATCTGGAATGATGATAAGGCGGGAACTGTCTTTGTAGAAACGGAGGTGAAAAATTACGGGAAGACTGCCGAAACGGTGGAAGTGGTTAATAAATTCAGTAATGCGGATGGCAAGCAGGTGTTCCGCCTGACGGAGAAGGTGACTTTGCAGCCGGGTGAAAGGAAAGTGGTGAAGCAACAATCGCCGGTGCAGAATCCTGTCTTATGGAGTACGGAGAATCCTTATTTGTATAAACTGGCCAGTATGATAAAGCGTGGCAAGAGTACGACGGATGAGATTAGTACGCCCTTTGGTATCCGTACCGTCAGTTGGCCGGTGAAACGGAAGGACGGTGACGGACGGTTCTATCTGAACGGACAGCCTGTCTTTATCAATGGGGTATGTGAATATGAACACCAGTTCGGACAAAGTCATGCTTTCAGCCGTGAGCAGGTGGCAGCCCGTGTGAAACAGATCCGTGCGGCGGGCTTCAACGCTTTCCGTGACGCTCACCAGCCCCATCACCTGGATTATCAGAAATATTGGGATAAGGAAGGGGTCTTGTGGTGGACTCAGTTCTCGGCCCATGTATGGTATGATACTCCGGAGTTTCGTGAGAATTTCAAGAAACTGCTCCGCCAGTGGGTGAAGGAACGCCGCAACTCGCCCAGTGTGGTGATGTGGGGATTGCAGAACGAAAGCACGCTGCCTAAGGAGTTTGCCGAGGAGTGTAGTGAGATTATCCGTGAAATGGATCCTACGGCGCGTACCATGCGTGTGATTACTACGTGTAACGGTGGTGATGGAACAGATTGGAATGTTATTCAGAACTGGAGTGGAACCTATGGTGGTGATGTGAATAAGTATGGCCGTGAATTGTCACAGAAGAATCAGTTGTTGAATGGTGAATATGGGGCATGGCGCAGCATCGGGTTGCATACGGAACCGGCAGCTTTTGATGCAAACGGCGTATGGAGCGAGGAACGTATGTGCCAACTGATGGAAACCAAGATCCGATTGGCGGAACAGGCTAAAGATAGTGTATGCGGACAGTTCCAATGGATATTCAGCAGTCATGATAACCCGGGACGCCGCCAGCCGGACGAATCGTATCGCCGTATAGATAAGGTGGGACCGTTTAATTATAAAGGACTGGTTACTCCGTGGGAAGAACCGCTGGATGTATATTATATGTATCGTGCCAACTATGTGCCGGCTTCCGAAGATCCGATGGTCTATCTGGCATCCCACACGTGGGAAGACCGTTTTGCGACAGGCCGCAGACGGGCTACCATTGAGGCGTACAGCAATTGTGACAGTGTGTTGCTGTACAATGATGCGGTGGATGCTGAATACTTGGGACGGAAATTGAATCATGGGGTGGGGACTCATTTCATGTGGGAAAACCGCGATATCCGTTACAATGTGCTTCGTGCTGTGGGGTACTTTAAAGGAAAACCGACAGCGGAAGATGTGCTGGTGCTGAACGGTCTGGAAAAAGCTCCTCATTTTGAGGCTCTTTACCGTGGTTCTGCTATAGTGCCTGTTGCTGCCGACCGATTGAACGGAACTGATTTGTTGAAAGGAGCTGAGGGATATACGTATCTTTATCGTTTGAATTGCGGAGGAGACGCTTATACGGATACGTATGGTCAGGTCTGGGCGCAGGATAACAGCCGTTATTCTCATTCGTGGGCGGAATCGTTTGTTCATCCGTCGGATAGTGTACAGTTGTTGAGCCCTTATCAGGCGAGCCAGCGTACCACGAATGATCCCATTCATGGCACTAGGGACTGGGAACTGTTCCAGACTTTCCGCTTCGGACGCCATAAGCTGAATTTCCGCTTTCCCGTTCCGGATGGCGAGTATCGTGTGGAACTTTATTTTACAGAACCCTGGCATGGTACAGGAGGCGGCGTACGGACGGATTGTGAAGGCTTGCGTATTTTTGATGTAGCGGTAAATGATAAAGTACTTCTGGACGACTTGGATGTATGGGCTGAAGCGGGTCATGACGGCGCTTGCAAAAAGGTGGTGAATGCTATCGTGAAAGGGGGAGTCTTGAAGATTAATTTTCCGGAGGTGAAAGCGGGGCAAGCTTTGATTTGTGGCATTGCGATAGCTTGTAAAGGCGACTTGGATTCCGTTCGCTCTTTTTCTGCCCATAGCTTCAGCTGGGCTGCACAAGACAAGGAGGTGATGGAAAAGACTCCCAAAGAATTATTGCCTGAAGATAAAAACGCCCGTGCCAATGTGACTTATCAAGCGGAGGATGCTGTGCTGAAAGGTAAGTTCATAAAGAAAGAGGTTAAGAAACAAACCGGGGTTTTCTTTGGTAAAGGTACACAAAGCAGTATTACTTGGAACATTTCTACCGGTCTGGCACAAGTCTATGCTCTTCGTTTTAAATACATGAATGTTACAGGGAAGCCTATGAAGGTGCGTATGCAGTTCATTGATTCCAAAGGGGTGGTACTGAAGGAAGATAATCTGACTTTTGCCGAAACTCCCGGAAAGTGGCGTATGCTGAGTACAACGACGGGTACGTATATCAATGCAGGCTATTATAAGGTGGTGCTTTCCGCACCGGATATGGAGGGACTGGCATTGGATGCGCTGGATGTGCAATAAAGTATTTTTTATTTGCCGGTAGGAATAAATAGTTTATCTTTGTTCTTTTAAAAAGTTTGAATTCGTCAGAACAGAGTTTATGCCAAAATTTATAATAGATAAGATAGGTCCGATAGAGCATGTTGATTTTACTTTGAATAAAGTGAACATGCTGATTGGTCCGCAAAGCAGTGGGAAAAGTACAATAGCTAAGGTTATCAGTTTCTGTCTATGGTTGGAAAAGGATGTGCTGATGCGTCGTAACACTGATTATGTAAGTTGGAGCTTTGTGGAAAAACAGTTGCTAGAGTTTCATAAATTGAAAAACTATCTGAATGAAGGATATGCTATATTCTTTGTGGGTGATGCTATTGATTTTTGTTATACAAAAGATATGTGCTTCGCTAAATTAAAAGACGGGTTTGAAAGGTGCAAAATTGGCAAAGTCGCTTATATACCCGCTGAAAGAAATGCTGTTACGTTACCCAATATTGCGTCATTGAAGATGCCTGAATATAATACAAGAAGCTTTATTTTTGACTGGTTGGAAGTTCATCAAAAGTTCCAAAAGAAAAATGCTGTCGATTTGCTGAAACTGAAATTGAAGTATTATTATGACGAATCATCCCAAAAGGATATGATTGTGCTGGAAGATGGAAAAGAAATAGGATTGGAGGAGGCTTCCAGCGGGTTGCAGTCGGTTGTGCCGTTGTATGTTTATGTATATTATTTAACCCATTGGATATATGATCATCAGGAAGATATTTCTTTTGAAAAGAAAGACAGAATAGAAGGGGCATTGTCCAGGGAGTATATTAAAATGTTTTCCAAACAAATGAATGTTGTTATGGATGAGGAATTCTTGAATCAGGCAGTAAAAGAAGCAAAGCTTTCTCCAGGGTTCAAAAAGATATTAGGAACAGCAAAGACCTTGAAAAAAGCGGGTAATGATTCTTTGGATAATTTGTTGGAAACCGTTTTGGAACTTGAAGAGAATATTTCTCATCCTCATTACTCCAACATTATAGTGGAAGAGCCGGAGTTGAATTTGTTTCCCGAAACTCAAAAAGATCTTATCTATGATCTGTTGGAGATGATCAATAGCGGACGGGATCATTTACTGATGACTACCCACAGCCCTTATCTGCTTTATGCACTGAATAATTGCATGCTGGGGGCTTTGGTACAAGAAAATATACCGGAAGAAGAGGAGGGATTACAAAAGATGAAGGATTCGTTTGTCAAGCCGGAGGATGTTTCTGTATGGGAGATTAAAAATGGAAAATTTTTTCCTTATAAAGAGAATCCGAACTATACTATTCAAGATGAAAGAGGATTGATTCGCAATAACTATTTTGATCGGATAATGAAGAATATCATGACAGACTTTGCTGCCTTAATGGATTATTGTGATGAGGATTGAAGCTTTTACAAGATATAATGAGATGACAGGTGACGCCTATGTCATGGATTATACACAAGCGACAGCCGGTAAACGGAAAGTATGTATAAAGGAAGAAGATCCTGATGATATAGCTTCTTTTCATTTGATTAATCCAAGAAAAACGACTTATTGGGCAGTGAATTTTGAGGAGAATCCGGCTGTGTTGAAAGGTTCTGATCAGTGTGAATGTATGTTTGTTTCCAGTAGGGCAAGCAGTAAGGGATGGGTTTGCTTGGTTGAACTTAAATATTGTTTGGAAAAGAACATAGAGAGGAATGCAGGAGATGCTTTTAAACAATTGTATGAAACATTGAACAAATTGGTGGAATTGAATATTGTAGATTATAAATCACATCGGATTTACTTAAATATATCTATACCTGAACATTCCCATAGGGCACCGTTTACTGCTTTTCAGAATACCCAAGATGATTTGTTGGAATGTTTATATACTCATAAGGTTAAAGTATTGGGATATAATGAAGTTCTGATATTAAATGAATGTTTTATCAGACCACCGAAAGAGGAGATCTGAAATCTATATGTATCATTAAATGGGCGATCTGAAAATATAAAATGGAATCATAAGGGGAAGGTTTCAGCATTTGGCATTTTTTACTATCTTTGTGCTCTGAAACTAACCTCTTAAAAATATGTTAATTGATTTACTGCATTCTTCTTATTTCTCGCTCTTTCTTATTGTAGCGTTGGGTTTTATGCTAGGGAGGATTAAGATAAAGGGCTTGTCGCTGGATGTGTCGGCCGTTATCTTCATTGCCTTGCTTTTCGGACATTTCGGTGTGATCATTCCTAAAGAATTGGGGAACTTCGGTTTGGTGCTCTTTATCTTTACCATCGGTATTCAGGCCGGTCCCGGATTTTTTGATTCTTTCAGGAGTAAAGGAAAGACACTGATTCTTATTACTATGCTTATTATTTGCTCTGCCTGTCTGACGGCGGTAGGACTGAAGTATGCTTTCGACATTGATACGCCCAGTGTGGTGGGATTGATAGCAGGGGCATTGACCAGTACGCCTGGTCTGGCGGTAGCTATAGACAGTACAAATTCACCGTTGGCTTCCATTGCATACGGTATTGCTTACCCGTTTGGAGTGATAGGGGTGATTTTGTTTGTGAAGCTGTTACCCAAGATTATGCGGGTGGATCTGGATAAAGAAGCGCGCAGGTTGGAACTGGAACGGCGCAGCGGTTTTCCGGAACTGACAACTTGCATTTTCAGAGTGACCAATCAAGCGGTATTCGGACGTACTTTGGCGCAAATAAATGCGCGTGCCATGACGGGAGCCGTTATTTCGCGGGTAAAGCATGAGGATTCTATATTGATGCCTAAAGCGAATACCATGTTGCTGGAAGGGGACTATGTGCAGGCGGTGGGAAGTGAGGAAGCGCTGAATCAGTTTGCCGTATTGGTTGGAGAACGGGAGGAAGGCGAATTGCCTCTGGACCAGACACAGGAGATTGAATCTTTATTGCTGACAAAGAAAGATATGATAAACAAGCAATTGGGAGATCTGAATTTACAACGTAACTTTGGTTGTACGGTAACCCGTATCCGTCGAAGCGGCATAGACTTGTCACCTTCTCCGGATTTGGCCTTGAAATTCGGTGATAAGTTGATGGTGGTCGGTGAACGGGAAGGACTCAGAGGCGTTGCTCGTTTGTTGGGGAATAATGCCAAACAGTTGTCTGATACTGATTTCTTCCCGATAGCTATGGGGATTGTATTAGGTGTATTGTTCGGTAAAATAAATATTTCATTTTCAGACAGCGTTTCATTTTCACCCGGATTGACCGGAGGAGTATTGATGGTGGCATTGTTGCTGAGTGCCGTGGGAAAGACAGGACCCATATTGTGGTCTATGTCCGGTCCTGCCAATCAGTTGTTACGTCAGTTGGGCTTATTGCTGTTTTTGGCTGAGGTCGGTACTTCTGCCGGTAAGAATCTGGTGGCTACTTTTCAGGAGAGCGGATTGTTATTGTTCGGAGTGGGGGCGGCCATTACTGTTGTGCCTATGCTGGTTGCTGTTGTGGTTGGCAGGTTGGTCTTTAAAATCAGTTTGTTGGATTTGCTGGGCACCATCACTGGTGGTATGACCAGTACGCCCGGTCTTGCGGCAGCCGATTCCATGGTAGATAGTAATATTCCGAGTGTTGCATACGCTACGGTGTATCCGATTGCAATGGTGTTCCTTATTTTGTTTATACAAGTGATCGCTTCGGCAGTTTATTGATATATCAAACAGCCGGGTGGGTATGTGCCAAAGGTAGTAAATACTTTTGGCACATTTTTTATTTGGATGAATGTTGTATTTTTATTTATCGATATGAGGAGAAAAAAATATTCATTTTGTTTCTTTTATAGATTTTAATTTATATATTTGTCACAACCTTAATATAATACGGAGAAAGATTAGGCTTATTCGGTGACAGAATGACGATTGGAATATGTATGAATAAGCTGAACTCATATATGGTATTTATAAATATACTCAATTTTATGAGGAATAAAGACACACACACTCGAATTACAGACAAATGCAGATGTTTGTTTGTAGTTGCCTATTCGGCAATGTCTATTACAGGATTGAGCTCCGTGCTCGCAGTGGAAAACCATGCACTATCTTCTCCGGTTTCAGATCGTGTGGAAAGCGTACAGCAGAAAAAAACATGTTTCAGGTAATGTGCAGGATGCTAACGGAATGCCTTTAATCGGGGCGTCCGTAATTATCAAGGGAACCAATACCGGTATGATTACCGATATTGAAGGTAATTTCGCTCTTGATGCTAAACAGGGTGATATTATCGTAATCAGTTACATCGGTATGAAATCGGCGGAGGTGAAAGTGCCTGCTAACGGGCAAATAAGAGTGATGCTGAAGGAGGATTCTCAGTTGATGGATGAAGTGGTAGTGACTGGTTATGGTGATTTTAAGAAGGCTACTTATACGGGGTCTGCTTCTGTTTTGAATACGGATAAATTGGAGTCATTGCCTGTTGTGTCTGTAGCACAGATGATGGAGGCTAATATTCCGGGGTTAAGTTCAGTAGCCAGTTCTTCCCAGCCGGGTTCTAAAGCTACAGTGCGGGTGCGTGGAATTGCTTCTATGAATGCTTCTACAGAACCTCTTTATGTATTGGACGGTGTGCCGGTAGCGTCTAGGGATATGAGTGGTCTAAGTGCCAATGCCAGCGCGGGAGGACTTGGTTTGATCGAGACATTAAATCCTGCGGATATTGAAAGTATAACCGTATTGAAAGATGCCGCTTCTGCTTCATTATATGGAGCAAAAGGATCTAACGGTGTAATCCTTATTACTACTAAAAAAGGTAAGGAAGGTAAAATGAGAGTGAGTATGCAGGCTACTTACGGTATTACGGATATTGCTTACAATTATCGTCCGATAATGGGTGGTGAAGAGCGTAGGGAATTGATTTATGAGGGATTTGTTAATTATCGTTTGAATCAGGGGGACTCGGAAGCCGAGGCAAAGGCTTATGCGGATGGACAAATTGACAATTATGCGGCACGCCCGGTCAACGGATATGCTGATTGGGAAGATGCTTTATTGAAAAAAGGACATCAGCAAGACTATAGTTTGTCTGTAAGCGGAGGTAATGAAAAGTCGAATTTTATTGGTACGTTAGGATATACCAATCAGACAGGTATAAGCATAAATTCAGGAATGGAACGTTTTACCGGTCGTATTGATGCAAACAGTAAATGGAATAAATTTGAGTATGGAATGAATGCTACCTTTTCATGGACTCGTAATAAACATACGCCGGAGGGACAGTATTATGCCAGTGCGCTTTATTCTTCAAAATATCAATTGAACCCCTTCTATACCTATTTATAATGAGGATGGCAGCTATCATACGGGTTTCCAGAATAATGGAGGCATTAACCCGCTGTATGAGAATTCTGTAGATTCAAATTATGCACGTCTGGCACGTACAATGGCATCTGCCAAGGCTGCCTATCATATCTTGGATGGGTTGAAGTTATCTACTATCTTTACAGTAGACTATTCTTTAAATAAAGACTTTTTCTTTTACTCGCCTGACGGTAAAGATGGGGAAGCTACACAGGGATCCGGACAGATGATGATGATTGAGAGAATGAGTTATACTTCACAAACGAATCTGGCATATAATAAAACGTTTGGTAAACATAACATTAATGCGGTCTTAGCGTATGAGGTTATGAAGTACGATTATGAGGATATGTATGGTGAGAAACAGGTTTACGGGCAAACACTTAATCCGTCGTTGGATAATGGTGCCAAACCTGCTGATCTTACTAATACAAGGCAGGAAGATGCTATGGTGTCGTATGTGGGAAGCTTGAATTATGGATATAATGATAAATATTATGCAGGTTTCAGTTTCCGTCGTGATGGCTCTTCCCGATTGGCACCTGATACCCGTTGGGGAAACTTTTGGGCTGTTTCCGCTTCATGGAGACTCTCTCAGGAAAACTTCATGAAACCGTGGGAGAATGTTGTGTCGGATATGAAATTAAGAGCATCGTATGGTGTGAACGGTAATCTGCCGACCGGTTATTATGGTTATCATGGAACTTATACTACCGGAGCATTTTATAATGGGAAACCTGCTCCGTGGGAAGATGCTATTGCTAATCCTGATTTGACTTGGGAAAAGAACTATGCATTGAATCTGGGGGTTGATTTAAGTCTGTTCAGACGGGTTAATTTGACTTTCGATTGGTATACCAGAACGACTAAGGATTTATTGATGAGTAAGCAATTGAATTCTATTAGTGGTTTGGCAGTATTCTTACGAATGTGGGTGAAATGAAAAATACCGGTTTTGAAATAGAAGTACGCTCAAGTAATATTCAAACCAAAGATTTTAGTTGGACAACTTCTTTAAACTTGTCACATAATAAAATAAGATTGTAAAACTGGCGGATCTTCCGGAATTTATAGATGGAAATTATATCAGAAAGGAAGGCTGTTCGTATGCGACAATTTATTTGAGAGAATATGCCGGAGTGGATCCTAATGACGGACGCCCGATGTATTATGACAATAAAGAAGACGAAAATGGCAATAGAAGCAGGAATATTGTGTATGATCCCAATGATGCCGACCGTGTGGAGTTGAAAGATATATATCCTAAATTAACCGGTGGATTGATGAATACGTTTAATTATAAGTTTATTGATTTATCTTTTAATTTGTCGTTTCATTTAGGTGGATATTCTTACGATGGTGCCATGTATGCTTTGCAAGATGACGGCTATACGGCACAATACAATAAGAGTACAGAGTTACGCCGCCGTTGGAAACAGCCGGGAGATATAACAGATGTTCCCCGATATGTGTATGGACAAGAGTATGGTGGCTGGTGGAACTCATCACGTGGTATTCATAGTACAGATCATTTGCGCTTGAAAAGTTTGATTGTTGGCGTTTCTGCTCCTCAGTCTTGGTTAAGAACCATAGGTATTAATTCTGCCCGTATTTATTTTTCGGGTACCAACTTGTTGACATGGGCTGCATACGATCAATATGATCCGGAGTTGAATGGAATTGTAAGTTATTTTACTCCTCCTCTTAAAACATTCGCATTTGGACTTGAACTTAAATTCTAATCAATTAACACCGAACTGTTTATGCAAAAAAAATATAATTATATTAGGCTTGATTTCTTTATTGGCCGTATCGTGCGGGGATGATTTTTTAACCACTCATCCTGGTGATAGCGTTTCTACGGATTTGGCACTGAGTACAGAGCAGGATATAGACAATGCTGTGAATGGATTGTATGATTTGATGTCCAGCTATGGCTATTATGGCGGAACCATGTTTTTTTATGGGGATATGAAAGGGGATGATATGCAGAGTTCTTATAATAGCGGGAGAACTTGTAACCGGTGTTATTTATATGATCATCGCTCTACAAGCTTAAATGCCGGATATTTATGGGGACGTCCTTTTTATATTATCCGTAATGCATGGAATGTGATCAATGCGATTGATGATGGAAAAGTGCAAGGTTCAGAGCAAAGATTAAAGGAATTAAAAGGTGAGGCGATGACTATCATGGCACTTTGCCAGTTTGACTTGACCCGTTGTTTCGGTTATCCTTATACTAAGGATAAAGGGGCCGGTTGGGGAGCTCCAATTGTAGATCATGCAATTACATTAGATGAAAATCCGCCACGCAGCACTGTAGCAAAGGATTATGAGTTCATAATCAATACATTGGAGGAGGCTATACCTTTAATGAGTACTTCTAAAAATAACAGCCGGATGAATGCGTATGCTGCAAGAGCATTGCTGTCTCGTATTTATCTGTATCATGATGATAACGAGAAGGCGTTTCAAATGGCAAGCAACTTGATTGAAGAAGTGGAAGGAAATGGAATGTACCGTCTTTATACACGTGATGAATATATTCCGGCATGGGATCTGAAAAATACGTTTGGTACGGAATCATTATTTGAAATTGCTAATAGTACAGATGATAATGGAGGACGAAGTTCATTGGCATATCTAATGCATTGGAATGGGTATCGTGAGATTTTTGCTACTCAGAAATTTGTGGATGAGTTATTGAGTGATCCGGATGATATTCGCTGTCTGTTGCTGGAAAAGAATGTTTATATAAAAATGATGTATGGTGGTTGAAAAAATGGCCGGGAACAGATGCTACGACTCCATCTTTTGAAAATAATTATGTTATTTTCCGTTTGTCTGAAGTCTATTTGAATGCGGCGGAAGCCGGAGTGAAAATAGGTGGGGCATCTGCCGTAAAAGGTTTGAATTATCTGAATGCAATTGTGCAGCGTGCTAATCCTGTAAAAGAAGTAACGGCGGCTGAATATACATTGGATAGGGTGTTGGAAGAAAGAAGTAAAGAATTGATAGGTGAGGGGCATCGTTTCTTTGATATGTTGAGAAATGGAAAGACCATTGTTCGTAAGGGAGGATATCATTTACCGGGTATCGTGGAGGAAATAGACTGGGATTATTATAAATGTGTTTTACCGATTCCAACAGACCAGTTTACATTTAGTCCTGATATGGAGCAGAATCCGGGATATACTAAAAATTAATTTTAAATAATTATTAAATGAGAGGGTGTGGTATCACACCTTTTTTTAGTGTGGACAAATTCTACATTCATGTGGATTTATTCTACAGTTTTACAGATGTTCTGTTTGCTTATTTAGTTAATATACAGTGATTTGACGGGCGGTTTATTGTTGTTGGCATATCTTTTGACCGGAACATGATAAATTATTATATAATTATATAAATATAAATCATGAATAAATCTAGGTATGTTTTTTTTCATTTTGGCTTGTTTATTCGGTTTGTACGTGCAAGCTCAGAATAGAACAGTGAAAGGACGTGTTCTCTCAGCAGAGGATAAAGAACCATTAATTGGAGCTACTGTCAAAATACCCGGTACATCTATCGGTGTGGTGACAGATATAGATGGCAATTTCTCTCTGGAAGTTCCCAACAAAGACAAAACATTAGTGATTGAGTTTTTAGGTATGAGTACACTAACGGCGAAGATACCTGCCAATGGGGTACTGAATGTATCTTTACGTCCGGATACACAACGATTGGACGAGGTTGTGGTGACAGGCTATGGTAAGTTTTTCCAAATCCTCATTTACCGGTTCGGCAAATACATTACAGGGGGGACTTGTTGAAGAACGTTCCGGTTGTATCGGTAGAACAGAAGTTGCAGGGTATGACTCCGGGTGTGTCCATTTCGGGAAATTCCGGTCAGCCGGGTGCTAATCAAAGTATACGTATTCGCGGTATGGGGTCATTCAATGCATCGAAAGAACCTTTGTTTGTCATTGACGGAGTACCGGTGACTTCCGGAAGCTTGAGTGGTGGCTCGGCAGATGCCGCTTACATGAATAATTCTAAAACGAATATAATGAGTACGCTGAACCCTTCGGATATTGAAAATATAACAGTCATAAAGGATGCGGCGGCGGCTTCTTTATATGGTTCACGTGCGGCAAACGGTGTGATTCTGATAACCACTAAAAAAGGTACAAAGGGACGTGCTAAGGCTACATTAAAAATTGATGGTGGCTTTTCTAATGCTGCTGTGGAATTCCGTCCAACGTTGAATGGGGAGCAGCGTAGAGAGCTAATTTATGAAGGTTTGATGAACTTTCAGCAAGATGAGATAGCCAAGAATCCGGAGGCGGGATTGGCGTCGCCCACAGAGTATGCTGATTTACATATCAATGATTATGCCTCCATTCCGGAACTGGGATATACTGACTGGAGAAAGGAATTAATGCGTACGGCACATCATCAAAGTTATGAAGCGTCCGTATCGGGAGGTAATGACAAGACTACGTTCTATTCTTCATTGGGTTTTAACCGTCAGGAGGGTTTGGTGGAAAATTCTAATCTAGATAGATATACAGCGCGTTTGAATGTAACCCAGAAGGTAGGTTCCCGTGGGGAAGTGGGTGCCAATGTGATGTTCTCTCAATTGAATCAGGAAATGAATGAGGAGCGTGGATCATCTATTAATCCTTTCCTTTGTGTGGCTTTGAACACCACTCCGTCTTTTCCGGTACGTGACGCTGAAGGGAATTATGTAGGGTCATATCCCAGTAGCAATGTGAATCCGTTGCGTGATATCCGTACAGATTATAACCGTACCCGCATGACACGTATGTTTTCTACAGGCTATGCTTCGATAGATATTATCAAAGGGTTGAAATTAAAAGAAACGCTTAGCTATGATTATAATATTCAGAAAGATTCCCGTTATTGGAATCCGTTGAGTGGAGCCGGAGCTAAAAGTGGTAGTGATGCACAGACGGCAAAGGGATTTATAGAATATAGTAAATTGATTTCTTCCACTTCATTGGGATACAATACGACTATAGCACAGTTGCACCATGTGGACGCATTGATAGCTTATGAAATTGAAAATTATCAGACTGACAAAGCAATGGGGGATAAATCCAAACTTCCTTCAGATTATTTGGTGGAACCGGATAATGCAGCATCATTGAACAGCTTTGTGTCTTCTACTCAGGATTCAAGAATGATTTCTTATGTATCCCGTATCAACTATGATTATGATGACCGTTACTATATTGCTGGTAGCTTTCGTCGTGACGGCAGTTCACGCCTGTCACCCGAGAACCGTTGGGGGAAATTTTTGGTCTGTATCCGGTATGTGGAATGTAGGTGCGGAAAAAATTTATGCAATCTATAAAGAGTGTGCTGAGTGATTTAAAGATACGTGCCTCGTATGGTGTGAATGGTAATCAACCGGGTGCTCTTTACGGATATATGGGACTTTATTCCTACGGGCAGAATTATATGGGAGGCGGTGGATCTTATGAATCGGCATTACCGAACCCGAACCTTAAATGGGAAAAGAACTATAACTTGAATTTGGGACTCGACCTGGCATTTATCAATCGTATTTTTGTCAGCTTGGAATATTATAATCGCGATACGAAAGATTTGCTTTACAATCGTCCTATCAGTAGCACTACCGGTTTCCAAAATTATTTGGGGAATTTGGGACAACTGAATAATAGAGGTTGGGAACTGGAACTGCGTACCATAAACTTTGCCGGTAGCAACTTTAATTGGACTTCTGTTTTGAATATGACCCACAATAAAAATAAGATTGTATCATTGGATGGTAAATTGGAACAGTCTATCGAGGGAAGCTGGTTTATCCATAAAGTGGGGTTGCCGTATTCTACCTTCTATGTGAAAGAATATGCGGGGGTTGATCCTCAAACAGGAAAAGCTTTGTACTATATGAATACACAGGATGCAAATGGCAATTATGACAAAACAGTTACTACTGACGCTTCTGCAGCACAGGCAATTCCTTATAAGTCTGTGGATCCGAAAATTTCAGGAGGTTTTACCAATATCGTGAATTACAAATGGTTTGATTTAGCATTGACATTGACTTATTCTTTAGGAGGATATTCTTTTGACAAAACCGGAACTTATAATGAAACCGACGGTGCAAAAGAGCAGAACTATAACTTGCCCATTTATGAATTGGATCGTTGGCAAAAGCCGGGTGATGTGACAGATGTACCCCGATTTGTACTTGGCCAAGCAGCAGGACCGCAGAATTCATCCCGTTATGTACATAGCACGGATCATTTACGTGTAAAGAACTTGACTTTGGGCTTTACATTGCCAGATCAGTGGTTGACCAAACTGGGTGTCAGTAAAGCAAGATTGTATTTCTCAGGCAGTAACTTGTTGACGTGGGCAAAGTGGGACCAGTATGATCCGGAAGTGCCTGTTTCCGGTGAAGTATTTTGTGAAACACCTCCTATGCGTACTTACAGTTTTGGAATAGAAGTCTCTTTTAATGAATTTCCTTTAAATTAGAACGAAATGCAAAAAATATATTTATCGATTGTTGCGGCTGTATCATTGATGTTTGTTTCGTGTACTGCTGATTGGCTGAATACAGATCCTTCTACGGCAGTTCCTAGTGATGATGCCATTAAAAATATAGATGATGCACAGGTGGCATTGAATGGTATATACCGATTAGCATCCGCACATAGTTATTATGGTGATAATTATCTTTATTATGCTGATTGTCGTGGAGAAGATGTGCAGGCACGTATTAATAAAGGAGCAGGCCGCAGGGTTTCTCCTTACTATTTCTTTGATGTTACGGCGGATGATAATTTTAATATAACCCTTGTCTGGAACCAACCCTATAAAGTGATCCATCAGGCTAACAGTCTGATAGAAAAGTTGGATGCGGGGAATGCGGGGAATGCCAAGCCGGAAGAAGTGGCACGGATTAAATCGGAGGCACTGGCAATGAGAGGACTGGCTTTATTTGATCTGACCCGTTTATTTGGTATGCCTTATACTTTGGATAATGGGGCTTCTTTGGGAGTTCCTATTGAGATTCAGACCACCTTGGAGGATCATGCTCCGGAACGTAACACAGTGGCACAATGTTACGAACAAGTGCTAAAGGACTTGAACGATGCGTTGGGAGGACTGACAAAAGAAAAACATGATGCCTATATGAATTATTGGAGTGTGAAAGCTTTACTTTCCCGGGTGTATCTGTATATGAATGACAATGAAAATGCATTGAAATGTGCAGAAGAAGTAATCAATGACAATGGGGGAATTTACCGGCTTTTTACTCATGATGAATATCCTTCTGTATGGGGAAAAGACTTTAACTCAGAGTCTTTGTTTGAATTCTATTTTACGATGTCTGAACCTTCAGGCGGTTCGGGAGGAGAAGGGGCGCCGATGGTGTATGCCGATAATGTGAAAGATTGGAATAACCTGATTCTGACAAAGGCTTATTTGGATTTGCTGAATGAAGACCCTGAAGATGTGCGCCATGTATTTCCTCATTTGCCGGAAAATGCAGTTGCAGATACATTGCCTGTAGCTGCCAAAGGTCAACCGAAATATCTGATTAAATATCCGGGGAAATCGGGCAGTGTGACCGATGCTGTTTCTACAGTCAATCCACAGGATAATGATCTTTGTATTCTCCGTTTATCCGAGGTCTATTTGAATGCTGCGGAAGCTGCTTTTAAAATCGGCAATACGGAAAAAGCATTGACATATCTGAATGCGATAGTTACCCGTGCCAATCCAGCGAAATCCGTAACATCTGCTGATCTCAGCTTGGAGCGCATTTTGAAAGAAAGACGTAAAGAACTGGTAGGTGAAGGTCATGCTTTCTTTGATTATATGCGTAATGGCAAGTCAGTGGACCGTTCAGGAGGCTGGCATCTGACTATGCCTGAAGATGCTCGTGTCATTACTCCTTCAGACCCTAGGGTGGCACTTCCTATTCCACAAACTGAAATTGATGCTAATCCGAATATAGTTCAAAATCCTAGATAATTGTTTTGTCCATGTTAAGTTTGCCCTTCTTTTCGATGATGATATCGGAGAGAAGGGTTTTCTTTTTACAATTTATATGGTACAAAATCATATTTCGTCCGTCTTCATTTGAAAAGAAAGAGCAAAAATATGAGAATATATGGATTGTTACTGTGCGGATGGATGACGGTATCCTTACAGGCCCAACAAATACATGATTGGGAGAATCATCATGTATTACAGATTAATCGGGAACCGGCAAGGGCTGCTTTTGTGCCTTTTGCCAAGCAGAAGGGGGATTGTTCGATGAGTCTGGACGGGATGTGGAAATTCCGGTGGACTCCTGTGCCTTCCGAACGGATAGCGGATTTCTACCGTACGGACTTTAATGACGAGGATTGGAAAAGTTTTCCGGTTCCTGCCAATTGGGAAATCAACGGATACGGAACACCTATTTATGTATCGGCAGGATATCCGTTTAAAATAGATCCTCCACGGGTAATGGGGGAGCCTAAAGCTTCGTATACCACCTACAAGGAACGTAATCCGGTGGGACAATACCGGCGTACTTTTATTTTACCGGCTGGGTGGAAAGCGGATGGGCAGACTTTTCTTCGTTTTGAAGGAGTGATGAGCGCTTTTTTATGTATGGATAAACGGTGAACGTATAGGGTATAGCCAGGGAAGTATGGAACCTAGTGAGTTCAATATCACCCGTTGGTTGAAACCGGGAGAGAACCAAATAGCTTTAGAGGTTTATCGGTATAGTGACGGATCTTATTTGGAAGATCAGGATTTTTGGCGTTTTGGAGGTATTCATCGCAGTATTCATTTGGTGCATACTCCAGATATCCGTATCCGTGACTATGTAGTGCGTACCCTCCCTGCTGTTCAGGGGAATTATCAAGATTTCAGACTGCTGATTGATCCGCAGTTCAGCGTTTATCAGGGAATGGACGGTAAAGGCTATACGTTGCAGGCAGTGCTGAAGGATGCGGATGGAAGAGAAATAGTGAATATGGTTGGCAATGTGGAAGATATCTTGGATTTGGAGCATAAGGCGGCACGGATGAATGAATGGTATCCGCAACGTGGTCCACGTAAGATGGGACGTATGTCCGCCGTTATAAAATCTCCACAACGTTGGACAGCCGAAACTCCTTATTTATATAAGTTGGAGCTTCGTTTACAGAATGTAAACGGACAGACCATAGAGCAAGTGGAACAGCCGGTAGGTTTTCGTTGTATTGAAATAAAAGACGGACAAATGTTGGTTAACGGTAATTCTGTCCGCTTTCGTGGGGTAAACCGTCATGAACACGATCCGTATACGGCACGCGTGATGAGTGAGGAGAGAATGTTGCAGGATATATTATTGATGAAACAAGCCAATGTGAATGCAGTCCGTACCAGTCACTATCCCAATGTGAGCCGTTGGTACGAACTGTGTGACAGCTTGGGACTGTATGTGATGGATGAGGCGGATATAGAAGAGCACGGATTGCGTGGAACATTGGCCAGTACACCCGATTGGTACGCCGCTTTTCTGGATCGTGCGGTACGTATGGCGGAACGCGATAAAAATCATCCTTCGGTAGTGATGTGGAGCATGGGAAATGAAAGTGGTTACGGACCTAATTTTGCTGCTATTTCGGCTTGGCTACATGATTTTGATCCTACACGTCCCGTACACTATGAAGGAGCTCAGGGAGTGAACGGAGAACCCGATCCGAAAACGGTGGATGTAATCAGCCGTTTCTATACCCGTGTGAAACAGGAGTATCTGAATCCCGGCATTCCCGAAGGGGAAGACAAGGAACGGGCGGAGAACGCACGTTGGGAACGCCTGTTGGAAATAGCGGAACGCACGAATGATAACCGTCCTGTGATGACCAGCGAATATGCACATTGCATGGGAAATGCTTTAGGTAATTTCAAGGAATATTGGGATGAGATTTATAGTAACTCACGTATGCTGGGCGGCTTTATATGGGACTGGGTGGATCAAGGTATTTATAAGATATTGCCGGATGGCCGCCAGATGGTGGCGTATGGCGGTGATTTTGGTGATCAGCCTAATTTAAAGGCTTTTTGTTTTAATGGTGTGGTGATGAGTGACCGCGAAACTACGCCCAAATATTGGGAGGTGAAGAAAGTATATGCCCCGGTTAAATTGGAAATGGAAAAAGATCTTCAGGTTTTTCCAAAAGAACAAGATCTTTTAGTAAAAGAACAAGATGTTTTGCCCAAAGGATTAAGAGTTACGAACCGCAATCACCACATTGGTCTGGAAGGATATCGCTGTCTGTGGACTTTGATAGAGAATGGGAAGAAGATGGAACAAGGGGAACTGGCGCTTCCATTGGTGGCACCCGGTGAAACGGGAACGATGGCTTTGCCCGATGTCAAGATTAATAAGCAGGCTGATGTTCGATTGAATGTAAGTATAGTATTGAAAGAAGATGCTTTATGGGCGAAAGCCGGGCATGAGATTTTAAAGGAACAGTTTGCCTTGAATGATCATTTGATGGCGGTGGCTAACGGTGTACAACCGGGTAAACGTAAAAATAAGTTTTCTGTTTTGGATTTATGGAAAGATAGTTATTTTCAGGCTTTCCGTGCTCCGACGGATAATGATAAAAGTTTCGGTAACTGGTTGGCCAAGGATTGGAAGAATCAGAGATTGGATGCTCCTCAAGTAGAGGTGATTACTCCCGAAACGGAAACTCAGGAAACGAATGGCACCGTATCGAGGAAATCGGTTGTGAAATATCGTTATGCCAAAGGTAGCATCCGTGTCTCTTCCCATTATAAAATATATGTGGATGGAACGGTGGATTTGGAACAGACTTATCTGCCACAAGGAGAATTGCCGGAATTGCCTCGTCTGGGTAGTGCATTTGTATTGGGAGAAGAATACGAGAATCTTTCCTGGTACGGTCGTGGCCCGTGGGAAAATTATCCCGACCGTAAGACGTCCTGTCTGATAGGCAGATGGAGCAGCAAGGTGAGCAGTCAATATACACATTACCCCCGTCCTCAGGACAGTGGCAATCACGAGGATGTCACAGAGGTGACCCTTACCAATAAAGAAGGGAAAGGTATCCGTGTGACAGCCATAGACCGGCCATTTTCATTTTCGGCCTTATATTATACTGTGGATGATATTTATAAAGCAACTCATGATTGTGACTTGAAACCACGAAAGGAGATTATTCTCAGCCTGGATGCTGCGGTTTTAGGTTTAGGAAACAGTAGTTGTGGTCCGGGAGTGCTGAAGAAGTATGCCATTGATAAGCAGAAACCTCATACTTTGCGGGTACGTTTCAGTCTTATTAAATGACATATGGCAAAAGGTGTGAATGAGCGACACATCTTTTCGGGAAGCAGTCGGAAAAATAGAATTAAATTAAAAATCAAATATCAAAATGAAAAGAACAACAATCTTTTTTATCACTCCTTGCTTTATCGGCAGGTTTGTTGGCGCAATCTTCCGTAAAAACAGAACGCCAATACTTGTCAGGACGTGGCTGTGATGATATGGTACAATGGGATTTCATGTGTACCGGTGGTAATAATTCCGGAAAATGGACGAAAATCGGAGTACCTTCTTGTTGGGAGCTGCAAGGATTCGGTACTTATCAGTATGGCATGAAATTTTATGGTAAGGCTTTTCCTGAAGGAGTAGCTGATGAACAAGGTTTGTATAAATATGAATTTGAGTTGCCTGCCGAATGGAATGGTAAACAGATAGAGCTGGTATTTGAAGGCTCTATGACTGATACGCAGGTAAAGATAAATGGTCGTAAAGCTGGCTCCATGCATCAGGGAGCTTTTTACCGCTTTATTTATAATGTGAGTGACCGGGTATTCTTCGGATCGAAAAAAAAGGAATGTACTTGAAGTAACTGTAAGCAAGGAAAGTGCGAATGCAGGGGTTAATTTGGCAGAACGCCGTGCTGATTATTGGAATTTTGGAGGTATTTTCCGTCCTGTGTTTATCGTGGCGAAACCAGCTCAAAATATCGATCGTCTGGCAATAGATGCGAAGGCGGATGGGAATTTCTATGCTGATTGTTTTCTGAATATGGCAGTAGAAGGTGCTAGGATACATACTGTCATAACAGATGTTAAAGGGAAAAAAGTGGCCGAAAATACTTCGGATGTCCGTACAGGTAGCGATCATGCTTCGATTAATTTCACTGTAAAATCTCCTGAATTATGGACAGCTGAAACTCCGACTATGTATCAGGCTACGTTTACTTTGCTTGATAAAGCCGGTAAAACCCTGCATGTTGAAAATCAGAAATTTGGTTTCCGTACGATTGAAACACGTGAAAGTGACGGATTGTATATCAATGGTCAGCGTGTGATGATTAAAGGAGTGAACCGGCATAGCTTCCGTCCTGAAAGCGGACGTACACTGAGCAAGGCAAAGAATATTGAAGATGTATTGCTTATCAAAAGCATGAACATGAATGCTGTTCGTCTAAGTCATTATCCTGCTGATCCCGAATTCTTTGAAGCTTGTGACTCTTTGGGACTTTATGTAATGGATGAATTGAGTGGCTGGCATGGCAAGCACGAAACTATCAACGGGCAGAAGCTGGTAAAAGAAATGATTACCCGTGATGTAAACCATCCGTGTATTATCTGGTGGAGCAATGGTAATGAAAAAGGCTGGAATACTGAATTGGATGGTGAATTTCATAAATATGATCCTCAGAAACGTCCGGTGCTTCATCCGCAAGGCAACTTCAGCGGATATGAAACTATGCACTATCGTTCTTATGGAGAAAGCCAGAACTATATGCGTCTGCCAGAAATATTTATGCCGACCGAATTCTTGCACGGGTTGTATGATGGGGGCCATGGAGCAGGATTGTATGATTATTGGGAAATGATGCGTAAACATCCTCGTTGTGCCGGAGGTTTTCTTTGGGTGCTGGCTGACGAGGGCGTGAAGCGTGTGGATATGAATGGATTCATTGACAACTGCGGCAATTATGGAGCTGATGGTATTGTAGGACCGCACCACGAAAAAGAGGGAAGTTATTTTACCATCAAGCAGGTGTGGTGTCCTATTCAAATCAGGGTTGATAGCCTTGACAGTCAGTTTGACGGCAAACTGAGAATAGAGAACCGGTACGATTTTTTGAATGCGAATACTTGCCGTTTCACCTATAAATATGTACAATTGCCTTCTGTGACCGATAGGGGGGGAATGAAAGTGATGAAACAGGGAGAGGTGAACTGTCCCGACATTCCTGCTCACGGTGTGGGTACACTGACTATTCCTGCGGCTATGAAGGGAGCCAATGCTCTACTGCTGACCGTTACGGATAAAAATGGGAATGACCTTTTTACATGGAGCTATAAACTGGAAGACATTGCCGGATTGCAACAGGTTTCTGCCGGAAACAAGCCTTCTTATAAAGAAACTGCCGATGCATTGACGGTTGATGCTGGAGGACGTACATTTACTTTCTCTCAGAAAGACGGACAACTGAAAGGGGTGAAGATTGGAAGCCGTACCATCAGCCTGACAAATGGACCTCGTTTTATTGCTGCGAAGCGTTCGGACCGTTCTATGGACCAGTTTTACAACCATGATGACAAAGAGGCTGAAAAGAAGAAAACCCAATATACAACATTTGAGGATGCCGGTTGTTTCACGGGCTTTAGCGTGCGTGAAGAAGGCAATAACGTAGTAGTTACCGCTAACTACAAACTGGGATGTTTTGATCAGGCTGTATGGACTATCTCCCCTGACGGTACCGCTGCTATAGACTTTACATACAACTTTAGTGGTGTTGTGGATTTGATGGGGGTGATGTTTGATTATCCGGAAGATAAAGTGTTGAGCAAGCGTTGGGTAGGTGACGGCCCTTACCGTGTATGGCAGAACCGTCTGCATGGCCCGCAGTTGGGCGTATGGGAAAATGAGTATAATGATCCCATTCCTGCTGAAAGCTTTACTTATCCCGAATTTAAAGGGTATTTCGCTAATGTGCAATGGATGACTTTGGAAACACAGGAAGGAATGATAAGTATTTGTAACCGTACTCCTCAGAATTATGTAGGGGTTTATCAGCCTCGCGACGGTCGTGACGGCTTGCTTTATACTTTTCCTGTTACCGGTATCAGTCTGATGAAAGTAATTCCTCCGGTTCGTAATAAAGTGAATACGACAGATTTGATAGGTCCGTCTTCACAAGCATTTTGGGCTGATGGAGAATATGGAGGAGGTATCACGTTAAAATTTGAATAACAGTGAAAAAATAGATTGTAAAGGGAAGAGAAACTTTGTTTATTCTTCCCTTTTCTTTTTTATTTGACTTGAACTCTCTATATTTGAGAAATTGAGTACAAATTACAACTTTGTTCGTTTATTATTAAATATAGAATAAATAACTTATGAAGATAAAACATCTGTTTGTATCCATATTGCTGGTAACCGGATTCCAACCGATGATAGCACAATCCGCTTTACGGCAACAGTTTGTAAATTCACCCGTACAGGAAGTTCGTCCTTGGACTTTCTGGTATTGGATGTTTGGCGCTGTAACTCCCGAAGGGATTACTGCAGATTTGGAGGCCATGCATCGTATAGGTTTGGGTGGGGCCTATCTGATGCCTATTAAGGGAGTAGAGCAAGGACCTCAATACGAGGGAAAAGCCCAGCAACTTACCCCTGAATGGTGGCGTATGGTCACTCATAGTATGAGAGAGGCTGATAGGCTAGGCATGCAGTTGGGAATGCATATCTGTGATGGCTTTGCCTTGGCGGGAGGTCCTTGGATAACTTCCGAAGAGTCGATGCAAAAAGTGGTATGGAGTGATACTATAGTGAACGGTGGGAATATTCGTAATTTGACTTTGCCCATGCCCGAAGCACTGGATGGCTATTATGAAGATATCGTTACCTACGCCATTCCATTGGAGCGTCAGCCTGAGGATACTTCATTGAAGCCGAAGGTAACTTTCGGCAATTTGAAATCGGCCGTTATTAAAGATGAATCCAAAGCTGTGAACAGAGATGAAAAAGGAGTTTTCCGTTCCTCTTATCCTTGTTGGATTCAGTATGAATATGCAGAACCTGTGACTTGCAGTAATGTGGAAATTATTTTGGGAGGAAATAACTACCAGGCACATCGCCTGAAAGTATTGGCCAGTGAGGATGGACGGACATTCAAAACAGTGAAGCAACTGGTTCCTGCCCGGCAGGGATGGCAGAATACGGATTTCCAGTCCACTCATGCTATCCCTCCTGTTACCGCCCGTTACTTCCGTTTTGAGTGGACTCCCGTGGGAAGTGAACCGGGTAGTGAAGATTTGGATGCAGCCAAATGGAAACCGAATTTGAAAATCAATGATATAGTCCTTCATACGGCTCCACGTATTCATCAATGGGAGGGAAAAGCAGGACTGGTGTGGCGTGTAGCTACTGCTACTACTTCGACGGAAATACCTGATGCGGCATGTGTGCAGCCGGATGAATTGATCAATCTCCCTTTGTATCAGGGCAGGCTGACCGCCCGTTTACCCGAAGGTAAATGGCGTATTCTCCGCATGGGACATACGGCAACCGGACATGTAAATGCTACTGCCGGAGGTGGTAAAGGATTGGAATGCGACAAGTTCAGTACCAAGGCTGTTCAGAAACAGTTCTCGAACTGGTTTGCGGAAATGTTCAAAAAGACGGATGAAGCCGTGGCACGCCGTGTGTTGAAATATATGCACGTAGACAGTTGGGAGTGTGGCAGTCAGAACTGGAGTGATAACTTCGCGGCGGAATTTAAGAAACGTCGTGGATATGATTTGATGCCTTATCTTCCTTTGCTGGCAGGTATTCCGATGGAAAGCGCCGCTCGCAGTGAGCAGATATTGCGGGATGTCCGTACCACCATCGGAGAACTGGTGACTGATGTGTTCTACACCGTATTGGCTGATTGTGCCCGTCAATATGATTGTCGTTTTTCTGCCGAGTGCGTAGCTCCTACTATGGTCAGTGACGGATTGATGCATTATCAGAAAGTGGATTTGCCTATGGGGGAATTTTGGTTGAACAGTCCTACGCATGATAAACCCAATGATATGCTGGATGCCATCAGCGGTGCGCATATTTATGGAAAGAATATTATCCAGGCCGAAGGCTTTACTGAAATTCGTGGCGTATGGGATGAAGACCCTGCCATGCTGAAACCTTTGCTGGACCGTAACTATGCACTGGGTATTAATAAGCTCTTTTTTCATGTCTATACCCATAATCCCTGGATGAACCACCGACCTGGTATGACATTGGACGGCATCGGACTCTTCTTCCAGCGCGACCAGACCTGGTGGGAGGAAGGAAAATCTTTTGTAGATTACATCACCCGTTGCCAGACTTTGTTGCAATACGGTCATCCGGTGGCTGATATCGCCGTCTTTACCGGTGAAGAAATGCCACGACGTTCCATTTTACCCGAACGGTTAGTTTCGATGCTTCCCGGTATCTATGGAGCCGAACGGGTGGAAAGCGAACGGATTCGGCTGGCTAATGAAGGTCAACCTACCCGTGTGCGTCCTGTCGGTGTTACCCATTCGGCAAACATGGCCGATCCCGAAGACTGGGTGAACCCGATGCGTGGCTATGCCTACGATTCTTTCAACAAAGATGCTCTGTTACGTTTGGCAAAAGCGGAGAATGGAAGAATGGTACTTCCGGGAGGAGCTTCTTATAAAGTATTGGTGCTTCCTACAGCCCGTCCTATGAATCCTGATAACCTGCCGTTGTCTCCTGAGGCACAGGCAAAAGTAGAGGAACTCCGTGTGGCAGGTGTCATTATTCCGAAATTGCCTTATCGGGAAGATGATTTTTCTTCTTTCGGTGTGGAACGGGATGTACTTCTTCCTGCTGATGTGGCATATACTCATCGGAGTGGGGAAGAGTATGAGATTTATTTTGTAGCCAATCAGGTGGACAGTTTGCGTATATTCAATGCTTCTTTCCGCATTGCGGGACGCACGCCTGAATTGTGGAATGCGGTAACAGGAACCATAACTCGTCCAGCACAATGGAAAGAAGCGAACGGTCGTACCGAAGTCGCTTTGTCTTTGCCTGCCAATGGATCTGTATTTGTAGTATTCCCCAAAGAATATTCAGAAGTTTCTCCGGAACAGACCGAAAGGGAACCTGTATCCATATTGATCAAGGAATGGACAGTAACATTCCCCTCTGTGCGTAAGACTGTCACTCGTCCGGCATTATTTGACTGGAGTAAGGAAGAGGATGAAAAAATAAGATATTATGCCGGACATGCTACTTACAGAGGGTTATTCAGATGGAAGAATGAACAGGACGGAAGAATCATTCTTCGCTTGGGAAAAGTGGCCAATGTGGCGACTGTACGTGTCAACAGCATTGCATGCGGTACAGCTTGGACAGCTCCCTATGAAGTGGATATTACCGATGCGCTTCGTAACGGAACCAATGTATTGGAAGTGGAGGTAGTGAATACTTGGGCGAATGCGCTCCGTGGGGCTGATTTGGATAAAGCGCCTTTTGAGGGGATATGGACGAATGCAAAATTCCGTCTGCCCGGAGATGATTTGTTGCCTGCCGGATGGATGGGACCTTGCGAGTTTTTTAAAACTAAAGAATAATGGTAATCACACATAATATGAAAAATAAGAAACTACTACTGGGAATTGCTTGGGCATGGTTGATTTGCCTGTCGGCAAATGCGGAAGTGAAATTGCCCGCTTTCTTTTCAGATGGCATGGTGATGCAGCAGCAGACTCGTGCCAATTTATGGGGAACAGCTACTCCCAATGCATCGGTGAAAATTACAACAAGTTGGGATAAACAAACCTATAAAATTACTGCCGATGCAAAAGGCGCGTGGAAACTTGCTTTATCCAACCCCCTCTGCCGGAGGTCCTTACACGATTACTTTTGATGATGGAAAGTTGACTGAAATACGTGATATCCTGATGGGGGAATTATGGTTATGCTCCGGTCAAAGTAATATGGAAATGCCCATGAAAGGGTTTTTAAAAACCAGCCGGTGGAGAATAGTAATACAGATGTGATGAACAGCCGTAATCCGCAACTTCGCCTGTTCACCGTAAAGCGGGCTTCCTCTTTTACTCCGAAAACAGATGTGGTAGGAACCTGGCAGGAAGCTGTTCCGGCAACCGTGCGTGAATTTAGTGCTACTGCTTATTACTTCGGTCGGATGATACAACAGCAGTTGAATATACCTGTGGGTTTGATTGTGGCTTCTTGGGGAGGCTCTGCCTGTGAAGCCTGGATGCATCCGGATTGGTTGAAGGCATTTCCCGAAGCAAAGATTCCCCAATCGGAAGCCGATATCAAGTCAAAGAACCGTACTCCGACTGTACTCTATAACGGTATGCTTCATCCGCTCATCGGATTAGCCATGCGTGGAGTTATCTGGTATCAGGGGGAAGATAACTATAACCGGGCTTCTACTTATGCCGATATGTTCAGTGCACTGATACGCGGGTGGCGCGAAGAATGGCAGCAAGGGGAATTTCCCTTCTATTATTGTCAAATTGCACCTTATGATTATGGAATTATTACTGAGCCTGGCAAGAATGTGATAAATTCTGCTTATCTTCGCGAACAACAAGCTATGGTAGAACACCGGGTGGGCAATAGTGGTATGGCTGTATTGTTGGACGCAGGAATGAAAACGGGGATTCATCCGGGTAAAAAGAGGGTAGCAGGAGAACGTCTGGGGCGTTTGGCATTAGTAAAAACTTACGGAATGAAAGGTGTTACGGCCGAAAGTCCTTACTATGCAGGAATGGAAGTAAAGAATGATACGGTAATAGTCAGTTTTGATCGGGCGCCGATGTGGATAAATTGTAAAGACCGTTTTGAATCATATAACTTTCAGGTTGCAGGCAAAGATCGGGGTTTTTTATCCTGCTAAAGCGTGGATACAGAGAAGTAAAATGCTTGTAAAGAGCGAAAGAGTACCTCATCCGGTGGCAGTTCGTTATGGTTTCGAAAATTATGTGGAAGGAGATTTGTTTGGTGAAGATTTACCTGTGTCGTCTTTCCGTTCCGATGACTGGTAAAAACAGAAAAAATGAAGAATATCTTTACGTTTTTATTATTAGTATTTATTGGCGGGCAGTTTCTGTGGGGACAGCCTGCCAATTTGGTTTGGAATACTCAAAGCCGGAATGCTTCGGAGTCCATGCCTTGCGGAGGTGGGGATATCGGTATGAATGTATGGGTAGAGAATGATGATGTTCTGTTCTACCTTAGTCGTAGCGGTTCTTTTGACGAGAATAACTGTCTGTTGAAGCAGGGACGGTTTCGTGTGAGGCTCACTCCGAACCCTTTTGCCGGAACGGCTTCTTTTCGGCAGACTCTGCATCTTAATGATGGTTATGTCAGCGTAAGTAGTGATAATGCTACTCTTATTATTTGGGTGGATGTGTTTCATCCTGTGGTACATGTTGAGGTGAAGACGAAGGAACTGACTTCTATGCGTGTAAACTTTGAAAGCTGGCGTTATGAAGATCGTCCGGTGCGTAAAGGGGAAGGGCAGCAATGCTCTTACAAATGGGTCATTCCTGATGGATTGATGACTAAGCGTGACTCTGTCTGTGTGGAAGAAGATAATTTTACTTTCTTTCATCGGAATCCTGATCGGACTATTTTTGATGTGGTAGTAGACCAACAAGGTATGAATGAGGTTAAGGAACAATTATATAATCCTCTGAAAAATCTAATATTTGGCGGTCGGTTATCCGGTGATAATCTGGTTTATACCGGTACACGTCGTGGGCATTATGCGGGAACTGAATATCTGGCATGGATGTATAAAAGTAAAAAACCTGTATATAAGCAATCTGTGCACATTGCCTTGAATACGGAACAAGGTACGGTTCCTGCATGGGAAGCATCATTGGCCCGTACTGAGAAGGAAATAAATGTATCCAAAGACAAACAGGCTACCCGTCGTTGGTGGAATGATTTTTTGGAAACGTAGCTTTATTGAGGGGGAAGGTGAAGCGGGAGATGCTATCCGTAACTATACACTGTTCCGCTATATGTTGGGATGTAACGCCTATAGCCAGTGGCCTACAAAGTTTAACGGGGGACTGTTTACTTTTGATCCTATGTATGTGGATCAGATAATGGAATTCACCCCTGATTTCCGGAAATGGGGAGGAGGAACCATGACTGCACAGAATCAGCGTTTGGTTTATTGGCCTATGTTGAAAAGCGGTGACTTTGACTTGATGAAATCACAATTTGACTTTTATCTGCGTTTGTTGCCGACAGCCGAAGCGCGTACTCGTGCCTATTGGGGACATGCTGGCGCTTGTTTCACTGAGCAAATGGAGAACTTTGGTCTTCCTAACCCTGCAGAGTATGGTTTTAAGCGTCCTGCGAGTTTTGATAAAGGCTTGGAATATAATGCATGGTTAGAATACGAATGGGATACCGTTCTTGAGTTCTGTCAGATGATATTGGAAACAGCACGTTATGACAGTTTGGATATCAGCTGTTATACTCCTTTAATAGAAAGTTCGCTTAGTTTCTTTGATGAACATTATCGTCAGCTTGCGTTACAACGTGGCCGTAAGGATTTGGATGGTAGCGGTAAACTAGTGATTTATCCAGGATCGGCTTGTGAAACTTATAAGATGGCCTACAATCCATCCTCAACCATTGCTGCACTGCGCTCTGTTTTACAAACTTATAGGCGTAAACCGGATATGCTGGCACGTATTCCTGAGATTCCTTTGCGCATAGTGGATGGGAAGGAAATGATTGCTCCGGCACAGGTTTGGGAACGGGTGAATAATATTGAAACCCCTCAACTTTATCCCGTGTTTCCCTGGCGTATTTACGGAGTGGGCAGGGAAGGTCTGGAAATAGCTCGTAATACCTATTTATATGATCCTGATGCCCAGAAATTCCGTTCCCATACCGGGTGGAAGCAAGATAATATTTGGGCAGCCTGTCTGGGAATGACAGAGGAGGCTGCACAACTTACCTTAGAGAAAATGGCAAACGGCCCTCATCGTTTTCCCGCTTTTTGGGGACCAGGCTATGACTGGACGCCTGATCATAACTGGGGAGGCAGTGGCATGATAGGTATGCAGGAAATGCTGTTGCAGGAAGCCGATGGAAAGATTTTATTGTTTCCTGCGTGGCCAAAAGATTGGAATGTGCATTTCAAATTGCATGCTACAGGGCAAACCACTGTAGAAGCTACTCTGAAAGAGGGTGCAGTGGTTAGCTTGACCGTACAACCTAAAGAACGGGAAAAAGATGTGGTAAATTGTTTACTGAATAAATAATTTAGGGTTAAGGAGATGAGTTTCTTTTAGATTCATCTCCTTTTTCTTTAAATATAATCAAATTCAGAACTTGTCACTCCTTTCGTTTTTCCATTCTTGTCTATTTGTATGGCAATCAGTGTCGGAACATTGTTTGACGGCTTTGATTGCCTTTGTTGCGTAAAACAAGAACCAAAATATCCGATGTTTTGTTCTTAATATCATAAATAGATTCAAAATGGTTATGAAAAAAGATTTTAATAGCTTTGGCCTTGTTGCTGACTGGCATTGCAAGCGGATCGGCATGTACCGGTATTTCGTTCCTGGCCGAAGATGGTGGATATGTGCAGGCACGTACCATAGAGTGGGGGAATAGTTACCTTCCGAGTGAGTATGTTGTTGTTCCCAGAGGACAAGAATTGGTATCTTATACTCCAACGGGTGTAAATGGCTTGAGATTTCGGGCTAAATATGGTATGGTAGGACTGGCTATCATTCAGAAAGACTTTGTGGCTGAAGGACTGAATGAAGTAGGACTTTCGGCTGGATTGTTTTATTTTCCTCATTATGGGAAGTATGAAGAATATGATGAGGCTCAAAATGCAACTACTTTGTCGGATTTGCAGGTGGTGAACTGGATGCTTTCCCAGTTTGCTACTATAGACGAAGTGAAAGCAGCTATAGAAGGGGTGAAGGTGGTGTCTCTTGATAAACCTGGTAAAAGTTCTACGGTACATTGGCGCATTGGCGATGCTAAAGGAAATCAAGTGGTATTGGAGTTTGTGGATGGTGTTCCTCATTTTTATGAAAACAGGGTAGGAGTACTCACCAATTCTCCCGATTTTCCATGGCAGGTGACTAACTTGAATAATTATGTAAATTTGTATCCGGGGGCTGTCACTCCACAGCAATGGGGTGGGGTGACTATTTTCCCTTTTGGCGCAGGTGCTGGATTCCATGGCATTCCGGGGGATGTGACTCCTCCATCCCGTTTTGTTCGTGTAGCGTTTTATAAGGCAACAGCTTCGGCGTGCCCTACAGCGTATGACGCTATATTACAAAGTTTTCATATTCTGAATAATTTTGATATTCCTGTCGGTATAGAACATGCGTCAGGAAAAGCACCTGATATTCCCAGTGCTACACAATGGACTTCGGCTATTGATTTGACAAACAGGAAAGTGTATTATAAAACGGCATATAATAACAATATTCGTTGTATTAATATGAAGAAGATTGATTTTGATAAAGTGAAGTATCAGTCGTATCCATTGGATAAGGAGTTGAAACAACCTATAGAAGAGATTATTGTGAAATAGTGTGGGGGGGAAGCTGTTGACGGAAGTACATGGAAATTTTAATCGCAATGAATGAAAATGGATAAATGTATTTTTTCACTAAAAAATCGGGATTAGCCGCAAAGAAAAGCAAAGTTCAACTTAAAAATAAGTAGGTCAGCATCTTGGATGCAGAGCGGTAAGGAACAGCTCCCGGCAAAGAAAGCCTCAAAAAGTAGGTTTAAGCCAGAGTTCAGGTACTAAGTCATTACCAGTATAGCAATATACCAGTATAGATATAATAAGTTCTGTTTCACCATTTTGCGTAATTCTTCATAGCTCATGATAACGGGAAAGTAATTACCTTTACAAACGAATTTTTAGAGTTATGAAAACGAAGAGAAGTACCTTTAAAGTTCTGTTCTATTTAAAGAGAACAGCAGTGAGAGTAAGTGACGGGAAAGTTCCGGTAATGGTACGCATCACCATCAATGGCGAGCCTGCACCATTCAGCGCGAAGCTGTTTGTCACCCCTTCCCTGTGGCTTACCAAAGCAGGGAAAGTGAAAGGCAGGGCAAGTGAAGCCGAGGAAATCAACCCGCAGTTGGATGAAATCAGAACCCGTATAAACAACCATTACTATCGGATATTACGGGAGGACGATTTTGTTACCGCGGAGAAGGTGCGCAATGCCTTCTTGGGTATCGGCGTGATGGAAAACTGCATACTGAAAGACTTCCAGAACATGAACCGGGAATTTGGCGAGATGGTGAAGAAGAACCTCCGTTCGCAGTCCACCTATACTAAATACCTGACCGTTTACAAACACCTCGAAACCTTCATGTGGGAGAAAAAGAAGCGCACTGATATGGCGTACAAGGAACTGACGAAAGATTTCATCGACGATTTCGATAGTTATCTGCGCAACGAAAAAGGATTGAGCGCGAATACCCTCTGGATATACACCATGCCCGTGCTTAGCCTGACCGACAAGGCTTGGCGCAGGGGTATTATCCCCACTGATCCGTTCAGCGAGTACCAGCTTGAAATGGAGGAAACCGACCGGGGCTACCTCACGGAAGAAGAGATAAGGACAATAGCCAATGCCACTTTTAAAAGCAAGCAGGCCTGCCTTGTCCGTGATATGTTCCTTTTTGGCTGTTTCACCGGTTTGAGTTACATAGATATAAAGACATTAACCTACGACAAGATCCAGCGAATGGATTTCGATGGCGAGGAATGGATTATTACCCGCCGCACCAAGACCAGGGTATCGAGCAACGTCCCGTTGATGGAGATAGCCAAAGAACTGATCGAACGTTACAAGGGACTTGCGGAAGATGATTTCGTGTTCCCCATGCCGAGCAACGGCACGTGCAACAACCAGCTTAAAAAGATAGCCATGGCTTGTGGTATCAACAAGGAGGTCAGCTTCCACCTAAGCCGTCATACTTTCGCCACGACGGTCTATCTGTGCAATGGTGGCACGATTGAGGCTCTTTCAAAGATACTCGGTCACAAGCATATCAGTACCACGCAGATTTATGCGGTGATGACGAACAAGATGGTCAGTTCCGATTTCCGTTCCATCTCCGCCAATCTTGCGGCTATGCAGAAGAATGTTCTCGACAAGGAAGAAAAGAAAGCCGGCAGGCAGCAGCGAAAGGTAACAGCCTTGCGTGAAACCGCTTGAACCGTTTTTCCTCGGTGTGCAAAATGCGGCAAAGGCAGGAACTCCAAACACGGTGTTCCTGCCTTTGCCGCATATTCCAATGCACCCTGCATGAAGTTAAGCAGGGCTTTTCCTTCGTTTGCTCTTTGGCTCCATCCGTACATAGTTTTCCTCCAGCATACGCAGCAAGTCCGACTGGCGATACAAGGTCTTGCCCGGTAGGGAGATGTACGGGATGATCCGCTGCGTGCGGTAGTCCTGTAAAGTCCTCGGCGTGATGTGCAGAATACGGCATACTTCTTCTCCCGTCAGGTACACTTCCCCGTTCATTGCGGGGCAGAAATTTGCCGTCACGTTATCCACGTACCTCATGCCTTGTTCCAACGCGGCGAAGTACGCTTGTACCTCTTCCATTTCCTTAGTTATCACCTCCATCTTCTTCCCTGTCTATCAGTTCCCGGCTCATGTTCTCTATAAACTCTTCCACGTCTTCCAACCTGTAATAAATCTTGTGGTTGATCTGGCTGTAAGCCAGCAGTCCCCCGTCACGGTACGCCTGCAATGTCCGCTTGCTCACGTTCAGTTTCTCACACACGTCGGCGTTGTCCAGCCAGTTCATCTTTTCCGGTGGTCTGTACCGTGAACACAAATTCCGTATATGTTCGCTGAAACGGTTGAACCTGTTTCTCATCTCCTCGAAGGTCTTTTTCTCGATAGTCACTATTTCCATATCCGCTATTTTTAAGTTATATAGCAAATATATAAACGGTTATGATTCAAACGGTTCGTTTATGTAGGACTTGTCTTTGCTTTGCTTCGTACTCGTAGCTTTGTCATTGCCCGGGAGATGAAAAGGCAGGAAATACCAGGAAAATGGCAGGTACGCGTGGATGTCTTTGGGCGTTCCCGTGAACGGGCGGGCTTTCCCTTCCAAGTCCTCGCCGGGCTGTGGGCTTTACCCTTCAATCCCTAACGCTGGATGAATATGGATTCACCCTTATCTGGACGTCAAGGAGTCCGGGCTTTGCCATGGTCGAAAGAATCACCCCTTGTCTGCGGAACTTACCGCCCGTTTTCCGCCACTTCCCTCGCACGGCCATCCGCAAGCCGGACAGCCTGACCGCTCCGTCCGTTTACCGTAAACCGGACGGCAAGCTCCTCGCCAACCCGCACGGCACATGCCACGCAAGCATCCCTTTTTCTGACCCGATGAATTGGCGAAAAAGAAACGCTTGCGTGGCAAAGAGCCGTCTTTCCCTCCCGCAATGACCAACCAGCCTTTCTTTTCCCTTTTCCGGAAACCGGGGTTCCCGTCTTTCCGTCTTTACTTTTCTTTTTAGCACCGGGCAAGTAACCTGTCATTCATTCAATCTACTGGAAGGCGATTTTTTCCCTAAGCTGATTGGAAAAACATTGACGAAGGTAGGCGGGGGAGAAAGCAAATCCGCAAAAATGCTAAATCTCCACCCTGCGGGTAGTATTTACCATTTTTTCAGATGGTTGCAATTCTCCCTTTCCGCTTTCTATGATTGTCAATGTTCTTCCCAATCAGCCAAGGGAAAAAATGGTTGGGGCGGCAAGCGATGATAACGAAAACAAGTAGTAACAATTTTAAAGCGTAAAGTTATGGCAACGACAACGAACAACACTATCGAAAAGATTGCACCGATGTTCACGGAGTTATTGGTAAAGAAAATCGAGTGCTTGAAAACGGATTGGCAAAAACCGTGGATAACGAGCCTTAAACAAGGTTTGCCCCGTAACATCAGAGGGACGGTCTATAATGGCGGCAACGTCTTGATGTTATTGTTTTACACGGAATTTATGAAATTCTCTTTGCCCGTGTTCCTCACGTTCAACCAAGCAAAGGAGGAAGAAGTGAATATCAACAAGGGCGCACGTTCGTTTCCCGTTTACTATTGGTTTAAGTTCGTGGTACACAAGGAAACGAAAAAGACTATCAAATACGAGGAATACCGCAAGTTGTCCGCAACCGAGCAGGAAAATTACAAGGTCATCCCGCAGATGAAGTATTACAACGTCTTCAATATCGAGCAGACCAATTTTGCCGAGAAGCACCCCGAACGCTACGAGCGGATGAAGAAGAACGAGCAGCCCGACAACCATTCGGACGGGATGATTTTCGATGCGCTGGACGAGTTGGTTTATACGCAGAATTGGTATTGCCCTATTAAGGTAAAGTATTCCGATAGTGCCTTTTATGTCCCGTCAGCCGACTACATCGTTTGCCCCGAAAAAGGGCAGTTCCCGCAAGGAGCGGAGTTTTACGGCACGCTCCTGCATGAAATGGCGCACAGCACGGGAAGCCCCCAACGGTTGAACCGCACGTTCGGCAATTTTTTCGGTGATGCGCTCTACGCACGTGAGGAACTTGTTGCAGAACTCACATCCGCCCTTTGCGGTGCGTTCTTCGGCTATGCAGCCGCACCGCAGGACAACAACGCTGCCTATCTGAAACACTGGCTCACCAAGCTAAAGGAAGAACCCGCCTTTTTGGTGGAAATATTGGGAGACGTGAACAAGGCGGCAAAGATGATAGCCGAACGGGTGACAGAACCGATAAACGAACCCGTGGCAGCCTAAACGGGAAGCAAGAAACAAGAGTATAAACAACGGGCGGAGCAATCCGCCCCCAAAAACATAGGAAGATGAAAACACTATCAGAAAAGGAATTTAACGAGTTAAATGCAAATGCGATGTTTACGGACAAGGCGGAACAGGCTAAAAAAGAGCTGTCTCCCCTCATGCAGGAGATAAGGAAGTATATACCCCAAGCGGAATACGGCTACCACGTGGTAGACGGTGAATACCCAGCATTTTACGGCTTGCGCATCGAGTTCACGTGTAACGGCATCCGTTTCCATGTGAGCAAGATATACAAGGAGAACAAATACAAGATAGCTGCCGATATGGAGCATTTTAAGAACGTAAACCGCTACGACATCGAGAGAGTAACCAAGCAATATGAAAAGCCGTGCAATATCGGTACGTTCACCGCCAAGAAAGTGAACGACTGGATAAATTACTATACTTCGATATACAACCAAGTAGCGGAAGAAGATACGGAAAATACGCAGAAAGTAGCGGAATTTCTCAAAGATATTGAAAATGAAACTATAAGGTGGGAGAAACAAGACCATTCAAAAGGAACGATTACCCGCAACGGTTTGCGCTTCACTTTCTACATAGAGGAAGGACACCTTTCGTATGAATTGTCCCTAAATTATCGGGGAACGGCTGATTACAACACTTTCCGGCTGATAGCCGATAATCTATATATCCCGAAAGGAAACTATTAAACAACCACGGGCGGAGCAATCCGCCCGACAACACCCAAGAACATGAAAACGATACTCATTTCCAAACTGATTTACCGCCTAATCCTTTGGGCTGTGGTGGTTTACTTTCTCACCACCACCGCAGGGCAGTTTTTCGCCTTATGGCTTGCCGTGGCTCTGTTTTACTTCGTGGCACGGTTCATTCTCGCCCTTGTTTGGCGGCTGTTTGTCGGTATCGTGTTCATCTTGATAATCATTCTTTTAATACTCTAAAATTTACCGATATGGAAACAAAGACATTCATTAGGAACGGAGCAGCCGAAACAAAACTTTTTGGCGAGGAAACATATAAACAATGCTGTTTGGGAGCATTCCGAGGGGAAATCTATTTCGATTACAAATACCGTCATACCAACGGGCAGGAGTTCACAACCCTACGCAGGACGTTGATACAATGCCGTGCCGAGCGTGATTTTTGGTTAAAGGAAAAGACCGTCTCTTTTTCGGGACACCGAGCCGAAAGAATGACAAGGAACAGCCCCGACACGCAAAAGAGATTGACAGATATAGGCTTTGACACCTATACGGCGATAACCGAACTTTGCAAACGTGACTACCATACGTTTTTATCGGGCATGGCGAACGGCTTCGACCTTATCGCAGCCGAGGAAGTTTTAAACGCCAAAAAGGTATTCCCGTACATTCAGCTAAAAGCCGTTATCCCGTTCAAAGGGCAGGCAGACCGATACACCCAAGCCGACAAGCAGCATTATAACGCTATTTTAGCCCAAGCGGACGAGGTGATAATTTTGCAGGATGAATATTCAGACCGTTGTTTCTTGCATCGTAATAATTACCTATTGGATAACTCCGCCTATCTCGTGGTATTTTACGACAGCACCCCGACGGGCGGAACTGCCTACACGTTGCGCCATGCGATAGAGAGGAAAATAGAGTTTCAAAACGTATGTTATAACCGCAAATAAGGCTCACAAGGGCGGAGCAGTCCGCCCGCTACTTTCTTTCGTGAGCCGGAGCGGAGAAAGAAAGATAGCAAAGAAACCGATTTCTCAATCGAATAATTTTATCAAGAATAATAAACAATCAACTTAAAATAAACGAATTATGAAGACAAAAGTAAATCAATCAGCAGCAGAGAGAAACATCACTATGGTAGCGTTGGCAAACATTCAGCCGAGTGGTTTTAACCCACGTAAGCACTTCGATGAAGCGAGCCTTTACGAACTTGCCGAGAGCATCAAGCAGCAGGGAGTATTACAGCCTATCACCGTGCGCCCCATTGACGGAACAGACCGTTACGAGATTGTTTTCGGGGAACGCAGATACCGTGCATCCGTCATCGCTGGCAGCGAGGAAATTCCGGCTATCGTTTCCGAGTTGTCGGACGAGACAGCCGAGGAAATGGCGATTACCGAGAACTTGCAGCGTAAGGACGTGACACCCATAGAGGAAGCTGCCGCCTATCAAAAACTGATAGAGAGCGGACGTCACACCGTACAGACGTTGGCGATACTTTTCGGCAAGAACGAGAACTACATCCGTACCCGTCTGAAATTTACCGCCCTTATTCCCGAAATCGCCCACCTTTTGGAGACGGACGAGCTGTCTATCAGCGTGGCAGCCGAAATCTGCCGATACGGTGAGGACATACAGAGGGAAGTGTACGAGAAGCATTTGCAGGACGAGGGAACGTATAACAGTTGGCGGGGACTGAAAGCTGCCGATGTAGCCAAGCGCATCGAGCAGAATTTTACCACCGACTTGAAATACTACCACTTCGACAAGACCGAGTGCGCCACGTGCGCCCACAACACCAACAACTTGCTGTTGTTCTGTGACGGTGGGTGTGGACATTGCGCCAACCGCACGTGCCTTGCCGAAATGAACGCCTCTTTCCTCATGGAGCGAGCCGTGCGAATCATGCAGAACCAACCGAGCGTATCGCTCTGTCGTGACCGATACAGCACCAACGAAACGGTAGTAGAACGGCTAATCGCTTCGGGCTACGAGGTCGAAACCCTTGAAAGCTACACCGCCTTTCCCAACAGCCCCAAAGAACCCAAAGCCGAGAATTTCAACAGCCCCGAACGCTACGAGGAAGCCCGCACCCGTTACGAGCAGCAGTGGGCGGACTACACGGAGCAGGAGGAGGAAATCAGCCGCAGGAGCGAAACGGGAGAAATCACCGTCTATGCCAAGATAGGGCAAAAGGAGATTGATTTCTGTTACGTGGAGAACGTCACCGAAGCGCAGGGAACGGACGGGACACCCGCAGCCGCACCGCTCTCACCCGTTCAGAAATTGGAGAAGCAGGACGAGCGCAACAAGGAGATAGCCCTTGAACGGACGGTAGAGGACACCAAAAAGCAGATACTTGCAGCCGACATCACGAGCGGCAGGTTTAGTGCGGACGAGGAAAAGATACTTTATTTCTTCATGCTATCCCATTTGCGGGAGGAACATTTTACAGCCGTGGGTATCACCGAGGAAGGGAAACACTATCTCACGAACGAGGACAAAATGAATATTGTGGCTAATCTCACCGTCAAGATAAAAACTATCATTCGCAGGGACTATCTGATAGCCAATTTCCGAAGTGCATACGGCAACAATACCGAAGCATCCCTTTTGCTTGACTTCGCACGCAAGCACATGCCCGAAGCACTCGCCACCATTGAGAACGAGTACAACGAAGTGTACGAGAAGCGACACCAGCGTATCGAGGAAAAGAAAGCCGTCCTCTTGGTACAGGAACGGGTAAAGGAGCGCAAGGTCACGCAACCCGAAGAACAACCGCAACCCGAAGAGATTGCAGCCTAACGACAAAGGGCAGGGCGGAGAAATCCGCCCGCTACTTTCTTTCGTGAACTATTTGTGTTTCATCGCCGGAAGTCCGGGACGGGTAGCGATCCGCCCGGACTTCTATTTTTACCACCCGTTCAACCCCGACCACCCTACATTTCGGACGGACTTCTTTTTCTTTCAGTGAGCCGGATGCGGACAAAGACAAAGAAGCAAAAAGAAACCCTTTGACCCACCGGATTTTTTAGCCAAGCTCCACACTCAATTTTTTAGCCAATCTACGGGGAAAAACGGACAAGTAGCAAGGCTTGACCTTGCAGGTTTTGCGTGCAATCTCCACACCTTCGGGTCGTATTCCACGCAAAAGTCTTGCATGAAGTCCGTTCTTTTCCCGTGCCCCAAAGCAAAAAATAAATGTTTCACTTTTAATTTTTTGCATTATGAATACACTGTCTTTTCCTCAAATCACCGTAAGTTACAAGGACGCTGACGCATCCAAGAGAATTAAAATCCACTCTTCCAAAGAGTCTTACGACCTGTTCAAACCCGTTTACGAGGATTGTATGCAGCACCATGAAGAGTGCTGGGTCATGTACCTGAACGGCGCAGGCAAGCTGCTGGGTGTTTCGTGTATCTCACGAAACGGGATGAACAGCACCGTGGTGGATATACGCATCGTCCTCCAGACGGCTCTCGTTTCCCATGCTTCGATAATCATACTCTCGCACAACCATCCGTCCGGTACAACCGTGGCGAGCACGCTGGACAACCACCTGACCAGCCAGTTGAAAAAAGGCTGCGAGGCTATCGGCATACATCTTTTAGACCACATCATACTGACCGAGGACAGCTATCTCAGCTATGCCGATGAAGGGATGCTTTAAGCACCCCTTTTTTGTTCACGGGCTATTTTGCACTTCTTTCTTTCATGAACGGGGTGGAAAAGAAAAGAAGCAAAAGAAACCTGTCGTTCAACTAAAAACAGAAAAGGCTACATCGCAGTGATATAGCCTTTTGAACAAAACTGACCGGGTATACATTTTCAACCCCCTTTTCCGTTCCTGCCGTATGGCAGAAAAGGAGAAGTCCCCTGTTTCCTTGTCGAACCTTACCACCTTGTCCTTCTGCACGCCGTCCGGCGTTTCCATCCGTTTCACGTTCAGCGGCTTGCCGTTATAAAAGTCCGTCATTTGCCGATAGCTGAACTTTTCCCCCGTCAGGCTTTCCATCAGGTTGTTCAGCGTATAGATGCTGTCTTGGTTATGCACGCTCTCCGGCACAAGCTCCGGTTGTTTCTCCAGCAGATCCGGGTACAGCGTCTTTGCCATCAGGCAGACCTCCGGCGAGCGTTCCGCCCACGGAATCATCGTGAACGACTCCTGACTGTGGCGGCGCACTTGACATACACCTCCGGCGTGAGCAGGCGTTTTCAGCACCCCGTCCTTCTCGATAGCGGACATCCCCGACGTTTCCACCGCCACCTTCACCCGCTCCGGCGTTTGCAGGTGGACGGGCAGGATGCCGATACACCTGCCGTCCAGCGGCAGCAGGAAGTCCGCCATTTCTCCGTTCATTACTTCCGGGCGTACTGCCGTCGCTATCCAGTAGAGTTCCTCCGGGTTGTTCTCCCGGCACTCCTTCAGCACCTTCATGCACACCTCTGCAAAAGGGATATATTGAACCAGTCCCCGGTGGAAGCCGTGTCCGAAACCCGCCTCCGTTTCCAGTGCACGCAGGCACAGCTCCGGTGTCTTCACCTCTTCGGCACGTTCTCCAACTGCCAGCCGTCCTCTTCAACGGCGGCACGGCATACCTCCGCCGTGCGCTCGTGCCTGCACATCATATCCAGAGGCACTTGATACATCCTTTCTTCTTGTTCCATGTTACTGTTGCTTTTTTATGGGTTGTTTCATATTTTCATTCCGCCCGCCGCTTTGGGGCTTCGTTCCGTTCCTGCCGTTGCCGTTGCCCCCTGCTTCTGTTCCTCCTTCTGTTCTTCCTTCTGGCTGATCTGGGGCGATACGGAACTTCTCCTGCCGGCGGTCAAAAAGTCACCTCACGGTCTTTCAGAAGACCTTCGGGCAGCTCCATGTACTTGACCACCATCGGCTTTCCCCCGTACGAAGTCCGCCATCTGCCCGTAGGTGAATTTCTCGCCCGTCATCTGCTCCATCAGGCGGCACAGCGAGTACACGTTGCAATAGCTCTCCACGGGCTGCGGGACGACGTGGGGATGGGCACGTATCATATCGGGATAGTTCAGGTACGCCGTCAGGCACGCTTCCGGCGAGCGTTCCCTCCACGGTATCGCCACGAACGACATCCAGCCGTGTTCGGCGCATTTCCGCCACAGCTCCGGTGTTTTCAGCCCCGGCTTCACCCTGTCGGAAAGGAGGGCTGACGCCCCCGACACCTCCACCGCCTTCTCCGCCCGCTCCGGCGTTTGCAGGTGGACGGGCAGCAGGGAGAGGCACCTGCCGTCCTCCGCCACCAGAAAGTCCGCCATCTTCCCGTCGAACACCTCCGGGCGGATTGCCGAGGCTACCTCGTGGAGGTCGGCTCTGCCGTCCCCGTACCAGTCCCGCATGGCTTCCATGCAGACCTCCGCAAAAGGGATGTGATGCAGTAGCGCCAGATGCCCGTAGCCCAGCTCCGCACTCGCTTCCAGCGCACGGCGGCACATCTCCGGGGTTTTCATATTTCCTCCGGCACGTGTTCCAGCGACCAGCCGAACTCCCGGACGGCATCGGCGCACCGTTCAGCCGTACACTCGTGCCTGCACAGGTCTTTCAGCTCCGCCAGTGCCGATACTTCACTCTTCCTCAATTCCACTTCCATCCCCGTCCTCCTTGTCATTGTCCGCATTGAAGTCGAACTCCAGTTCAACCGATTGTCCGTCCGAATCCTCCACCCAGACCGTGAAGCCGCTCTGCTCGTCCGACTGCGAGGTATAGTACAGTCGGAACGTCTCTTGCGTGAGCGGGTAGCGGTCATTGGGCAGCAGCACCGTGCCGTCCTCCGTTTTCAGCGTCCCTTTCCCGTCAAAGAGGAACCAGCGGATGGTGTACCGGGTATCCTCCCAGCGACCTTCCCGTTTGAGTTCACAGCGTATCTCCGCCGTCTCGTTCACCTTCAGCTTTTTCGGGACGGGCATCGTCCCGACGGTGAACGGGTATCTCGTCTGAATATCCAGCTTGTCATTACAGGCTGCGACAAGCACGAGGGCGGCCACCACGTAGCAACCCACGAGCATTTTATAAATAGTTGTTCTCATACACATGATTATATATAGCCGTTATCGAATCATAAATCGTATTCCCACGCCGACCTGCGAGTGGAACCGCCCGCAATCACCCCCGAACAGCACCCTTTGCCGCCCGTTTACCAGCAGCACCACCTTGTCCGTCAGATAGGCGGATAGTTCCAGCGTCAGTGCACCCCCGTAGATGAAGTTGTCTTCATCCGTCAGCCGTGAGCCGTCCGGCAGCAGGCTCTCGCCCCAGTTCACCGTCTCGTACCCGGCAAGGGCGGACAAGCCCAGTGCGGCGAAGAATGTCTTCTTCCTGTCGGAAAGGAAGTTCAGGTAATAGCCGCCCTCGCCCGTGAACTGGCTCACCGGATAGAGGCTGCCTCGGTAGTCGTACCGCTTCTCCAAGTATTCCGCACCGATTACCCAATGGTGGGCGTTCCTCGTGTAGGTCGTGACTGCTATCCCGGCATGGTAGCCGAAGCCGTTGCCGCTTTTCCAGCGCATATCGTCTGACAGTCCGCCCGTCAGTTGGATTCCCCTCATTCCGGGCAGGCACCGTTGGGCGTGTGCCTGGTTAAAATGCAGGCACACCCCGAAGAACATGATAAATAACAATACCCTTTTCATCCTTTATTTGATTTTCAATTCGTTAATCTGTTTTGCCGCCACTATATCCGAATTTTCCACCCGGATAGTCTGGTGCCTGCCGCCGTCCTTCTCGAACAGCTCGATGACCAGCACCTTGTCGTCCGGTATGGTGAACTGCGGGACTACATACACCGTGCGCACGCTGCCTTTCCCCTCCGTCACCAGCACCTCGTTGTAGCTGCGTACCGAGTCGAGTACCCGCTCTTGGATGGCGGTGCGTTTCGGCACTTTCTTGTCCACCACCTTGAACTTGATAAAGTCCGTTTGGAAAGCCACGTTCGACCTGTTTTTTCGTTTCCGTGTGGAAATAGAACAGCCCGTTATGGGCATGGATGGATTTCAGGAGAAACTGCACCCCGAAGCGTTTGCACCCCAGATGCCGGATTTCCCGCTTGTCCTCCTTGTAGATGCTTTGCATGATCAGCTTCACCAAGAGCGGGCTTTCGTTACCCAGCTCACGGAAATAGATGTTCATCCGGGTATGGCTGAAGTCCGTCGTGTCCTCGTTCTCCAAAAAGTCCTTCATCTCGATGTTCAGCATTTCCGGCTCACGGGCATACCGGGCGTTGAATGAATAGAAACTGCCGTCCTCGCAAATCACCGAGAAATTCGTTTCCCCCGGAAACCCTTCGGTGGTCGCCTTCACCCGGATCACGTTCTCCGCACCGTCCGCTTTCCCGGCGATAATCCAGTTGCTTCCCAAGTCCACGTACTTCACCGCCGAGGGGAAAATGATATGCACCGTCTTCGAAAAAGTCACCTGTACCCCGTAAGGTGTCACCATCTGCCGGTAGGGTAGTTTCCGTGTCATTCCCTGATACAGGTCGTTGCCCGCAACCCGCTGTATCGTGTCATTCACTTGTGCGTTCGCACCCGTCACCATGCCCATAAGCAGGGCGACCAATCCAAAAAATCTTTTCATTGTCTTTTCTTTTTTAATCTGGTTCATATTCTGTTTTCCGTTATTGTTGTTTGGCATACAGCATCAGTTCATACCCCGCCTTCAGATGCACCTTCACTGTCCGGAACTTCTTGGCAAGGTACTGACTGCCGCCCTGCATCAGCCCTCTTGTGATGTCCATCGCCACCTGCTGCCCGGCACTTTGCGCAAACGATATGCTTGTTCCCAACCCGCTGCCGATGTTCGCCATCGCCTCCTTCGCCGCTTCCTGCTCCAGTGACGAGGGCACGGAGAGCCCTTTCTGCCCGTCGCTGTCATACACCGCTAATTCCACGGGCAGCAGGTTCCCCCGGTACTCGATGCTCGACACCACGATGTCCAGCCGTTCCCCCTGCACCTTGCCCGTTCCCGAAACGAGGGTGTTCTGCGGTATGACAAAGTTTCCCGCTTGCAGCGGTTCGAGCAGCCGGAGCTTTACCGTCTGACCGTCCATGATGGTCTGATCCCCGTGGATGCACGCCCGGATGGTATTCTTCCCGATGGCGTAACCGCTGCCCACCGCCGTGTTGAATCCGTAGTTTCTCGGCTGGCTGTACTGCCGCATGAACTCCGCACGCTTAGGGGTTGTTGCAGCCCCGATACCGTCCGCTCCCGTGCCGCCTGCACCGCCACGGCGGGCTGTCCCATGCCCCGGTCATCGCCCTTTCCGGTGACGGGCACCTGCACGATGCCGCCATCCTGTCCCTGTTGTCCC